>Ga0209081_1001400_pt1 | contig 14440 bp, 11 predicted proteins | sample GOMGulsemesocosm_4_FD_184636 | JGI IMG/M metagenome (GOLD analysis project Ga0209081, IMG submission 184636) | Methane-oxidizing microbial communities from mesocosms in the Gulf of Mexico - GOM15B Gulf of Mexico (SPAdes) (version 2) | ecosystem: Environmental > Aquatic > Marine > Cold seeps... | reverse complement strand
CGCCGCGGGCAACTTAATTTTTCCTGTGCCAGTTGTCATGTAGATAATGCCGGAAAATTTATACGCTCCGAAATACTTAGCCCAGCACTTGGGCATACCACACATTGGCCTGCTTATCGTTTAAATATAGGCGAAATGGGCACTTTACACCGCCGTTTTATGGCTTGTAATAAGTTGATTCGCGCGCCTATAGACGTAGCTCAAAGTCCTGCATTACGCCAACTCGAATTTTTCTTAAGTTATATGGCAAATGGCTTGCCTCTCAACGGCCCTTCAACACGCAAATGATCAAAACCCAAACAAATTGCTCTGATGGCAATGAATCTGATTTAATTCATTTTGAACTCGCAAAAAAAATGATTTTGGATAATATTAGCGCCATTCAAGATCAGCAACAAATCCCTATAGAAAAAGCAAAAGGGCGATGTTTAGCAGAAGCGATTATTAGCCCGATCAATGTCCCTGCACATACTAATTCAGCCGTTGATGGTTATGCATTACACAGTCGTGATTTACCGACCGAAAATGAGGAATGTATGCTAACCGTTCAGGCGACAGTATTAGCGGGGCAATTTCTTAGTACAGAATGTTTACCTAAACATTGCATACGTATTATGACGGGCGCACCGATGCCCAATGGTTTAGATACCGTAATCATGCAAGAACACTGTCAACGTGAAGCAGACGTTATTCGCATTGATGCACGGCATAAAGCTGGGCAAAACGTCCGACTAGCTGGCGAAGATATGAGTCAAGGTTCAACAGTATTAGCGGCTGGGAAAAAGCTAACACCACCCGATATTGGCTTATTAGCTTCATTAGGCATGCCGGAAATTAAAGTCAAACGTAAATTACGCATTGCCATCGCCTCTACTGGTGATGAAATTTACAGCCTTGCACAGACACCACCCGTAGGCGGACTTTATGACAGTAATCGTTACAGCTTACTTGCTGCTCTTGATAGGCCTGATATTGAGATAATTAATTTGGGCATTATTAGAGACCAAGAAAGCGACTTATTAACTAGTTTTAATAATGCGGCTGCTTATGCCGATATTATTATTTCCACTGGCGGCGTATCCGTTGGTGAAGCTGATTTCACCAAAGCGGCCTTACAATCTAGTGGCGAGATTAATTTTTGGAAAGTTGCTATAAAACCCGGACGGCCCGTAGCTTTTGGCAAGGTTAAACAAAGTACTTTCTTTGGCTTACCTGGCAACCCTGTTGCTGTGCTACTGACTTTTTATCAATTTGCGCTCCCTGCCATAGAGAAAATGTTAGGTATTACTGATCAGCCTATCGCGCCCATTATAAAAGCACGTAGCCTAGAAACATTACGTAAAAAGCCAGGAAGAACTGAGTTTCCACGCGGTATTGTTAGTCAAACTAAAAATGGAGAATGGCAAGTCAAAACTACCGGAAAGCAAGGCTCAGGCATTTTAAGCTCGATGAGCTCTGCAAATGCCTTTATTATTTTAGAGCACGATAGAAGTACCGTAGAAAAAGGTGAGTGGGTTGATGTACAAGTATTTTCAGGATTGTTTTAGATTCTGGTAAGTGAAGAAGCCCCGGTCTAAGCAGGGATTTCAAATTGCAATAAATTAACTGCTCGCGGGTACTTGCCTTACATACACGTCGCGCTGAGGGAATGGAATCTCAATGCCTTCTTTGCGAAATGCTGCTAGTATGCGCATGTGAATATCATGCGTTGCAGGCATACGATGCCCTAGTTCACCGACAAAGGCCCGCGCGGTAAAATTCAGTGAACTATCACCAAATTCGACAAAAAATACACTCGGCTCTGGATCCTCAAGAACTAAAGGCGCAGAACGTACTGTATCTAAAATAAGTTGATGCGCGACTTCTACGTCGGTGCCATAGGCTACGCCAATAGGGATAACCACACGAGTAATCGTCTCAGTTAAACTCCAGTTCACTAACTTATTAGTAATGAATGTTTTATTTGGCACGATCACTTCTTTTTTATCCCAATCTACAATAGTGGTCGCACGCATTTGTATGCGCATCACTTTTCCATCATTTCCATCAACCGTTACAAGATCCCCGACGCGAATCGGGCGCTCAAACAACAAAATAACACCCGATACCAAATTGGCAAAAATTTCTTGCAGTCCAAAACCTAACCCTACAGTTAAACCAGCAACTAGCCACTGCACTTGCGACCAACTACCACCTAACTCATTAGCAACAGAAGTAAACCCAACGACAATTAGTGTGTATTTTGCTATTTGATTGATTGCATAGCGTGTACCCGCTTCTATATTAAAGTTTCTAAAAAACAATAACTCCATAACACCTGAAAAATTTATCACTGCATTGGCAATAATAAATATATATAACCCAGCAAACAATAAATTCACCAAAGTAATAGATTGAAAAACTTCTTGGCCATCAACAACCACCTTATGCTGCCATAGCACAATATTATCTAAGAAAGAAAACGCCGGCACCATATTACGCCATAACAAAGAAAGTCCCACCAATAAACTAGCTATAATCATTATATTGACGATACTCTTCGTCTGTTCATTTATTTTAGGTATATCCAGCATTTCTTCTTGTATTAATATTTCTTCGATGGCTAAAGACTCTGTCGATTTTTCACTTGTTTCCTGTGCTTTACGTTTTTGCCATGCATTTTTCAAAGCCATTTTTCGATTTGTTAAAGTTAGCCAACGTAACACCAAACTATGCATAATCATGGCAATAAATATCAATCTCATGGTAATAATAACTTTACTTTGCAACTCTAGGGCGCTTATAAAATAGCCCATCAAAGTAAATCCTATGATTACCACCGGAATACTAAGTGCTACAACAAACCAAACATACCTTAGTTTCGTCCACCATAAAGCAGGGTGGCTCATAAAATAGCGAGCGAACACTCCTTTTTTAGGGTGCAATACGCGTATAAAAAATACACATGCCACACTCATAAAAATTATTATAGCTAAACGCCCTAAGCTTTCATTGTGCCCGGCAGTAGACATAATAACTGTCATATAAATGAAAAAAATACTAGGAATAACTATAAAGCGCATCCAGGATATTTGTTTTCTTAAACACAAAACCGTATTCTCTTGCCATTTAAAATGTAATGCGGCAACGCCATCAGGCTCAAAAAATTTCAAAAAGAAGCTGAGTATAAGTAAAATCAAGGCAGCGCCATAAATACCTGAACCAATCGCACGACTAAAGTCATATTCAAAGGGCATTCCCTCAAGTACATAGCCAATAAACAATAAAGCAAATGGGATAGGCAATACCAAAATAAAATTATAAGCTAAAGTCTCAAAGGTATAGCTAATGTTATCAGTGGAATGCTTCGATACAAGTGACTTCAGCAGCATTTTTTTATGCGTAATAAAGCTTTGAATATAAATTAAAAACGCAAACACAATAAACGCTAAAGAACTCAAAAGTAATTGATTTTTTAAACTCCCAAATAGATATTTCCCTAGTTGTAGCCAATTAGTAGGCGAAACTAACCAAACTACAGAACTATAGGCTTCTATTGGAAAATTAAAATCAATAGGCTTAGAACTAGGCACCCATAACAAATGCTCACCTAAGTACGCTTCATAGCCCCTAATTTCCATCAATAACTGTTGTCTGGAAAAATCATAATCGCCTAGTACTCTTAACCCTTTTGAATAAGCAGTACTTAATTCGTCTAATACTACATTTTCCTTAATTAATAAATCGTGTATCTCTTCTGTAACCGCCTTTAGTTCTCCATTAGAGAGCTGCGTGTGTTTTTCTGCTTGCAACTCAGTGACATACTTATCAACTTCAGATTGAATATTACGTAACTGAGTTTGCCTATTTTCAATTTTATATTGCTCTAGGCTTATTAAATTAGCTTCATTCTGGATTTCATCACTACCTTGATACAGTCCATTTTTATTGCTCAAACTTCGTCTTTGCTCACGTAGAACTCGACCTAAAGCGGGGCTTAATCCAGCTAATTTTATTTTTTCTTTAGCATGCTTGTAATAGTTACTAACCTCTTTCCTATACGCGTCCATTTTTGCTATAGCATGACTATGTTGGTTCGTAGCTTTAGATACCTGCTGTAAAGCACTACGCCAACTAATCGTATTATTAACAATCCCTTGAATAACTAGAGGTTTCTTAAGGTTTTCTTGCTGCTCCTTTAAAATTTGCGCTTCCAATTGTGTTGCTTTTTTAGTATGAAATGCCTCCACCCACAGCTCTCGTTCAGCAATAATATCGGTCAATTTTTCTTGTTGATTAACTAAAGAGCCCTCCTCTTGCTTCGCTAATCGGACCTGTACTGGGTTACTTGCCGTTTCCAAGTCTAATTTTGTGATCTCTGCAGTCAATTCCCTTATTAATGACTGTAAATAGACGTGATGTGCTGCAAATTCATATTTATTATCATTTGGTTTAAGCGTTGCCGTCAGGTCTAATTTAGCTTGTTCCAGCTTAGCTTGTCTCGTCTGCATCTCTCCTCTAATTTGTTGTGGCCGATTATTATATTGACTTAAGTCTGTTGTTAATTTACTCAGAGCATCATTGATTGAACGCTGAGCCTCTTTTAAATGAACTAGTTGTAGCGCTAGCTTTTCTTCTGATAAGTTTTTATCCTGCTCACTAATCTGTATTTTTCCGGGAAAAATATTATTAGGCTGTTTCTTGATGTTTTTCTTCGATGCAGTTTTAAGTATGTCTTTATAGTTGTTAGAAAGCTGTATAAACCATTCTTCGCTAGCGAGACTCTCACCCGCCAGCTCATACCATTTAATCTCTTTGATTTTACTTTCCTCATCAATACCTTGCTTAGCATTTATGGTTTCTATTTTAGCTTGTAGGTTATCGCGTGTAATTTCGAAATTAACCTTAGTATTAACTTTAGTTGTGGACGTTGCATTCACGCTAAATGAAAAAGTACTAATGCAAGCAATAAAAAATAAAAAAACTTTAAATTTCAAAATAAAAACCTCTTATTGAATATAGATTACTCTATTATTTATTGCTACTTAACTAGCTTATTCTGCCTTATAGCAAGGAAATTTCTTAAAACCTTACACTACAGATATAATGTTTGATCCTCTGTCGCTTATAACGGATCAACATTGTATAGCTCGTAATCGCCAATGATACTTTATTTTCGCCTTTTTTCACTGCTTTATACCCATTAACAACGCCATGTCTACACAAAAAAACTACGATGTTCTTATTATAGGCAGCGGTGGTGCGGGGCTTAGCTTAGCACTTAAATTAGCAGATCATTGCCAGGTTGCTGTTTTATCTAAATTTGCTCTAACCGAAGGCAGCACCTTCTATGCTCAAGGTGGGATTTCGGCAGTTTTAGATTCACAAGAAGCCTCGATAAAATCACATATTGAGGACACCTTAATTTCGGGAGCAGGCTTATGTGATCCAGAGATAGTCCGCCTAACAGTCAATTACGGCAAAAAAAGCATCGACTTTTTGCATCAACAAGGTATGGAATTTACCGAGCGAAAAAATAAAAAAGGCGAATCGGAATTACATCTAAATCAAGAAGGTGGACATTCAGAGCGGCGCATTGTACACAATGCCGATGCCACCGGAAAAGCACTGTCTCTATCTTTAATTGCGAAAGCAAAGCAACACCCCAATATCGAGCTATTAGAGCATTATAATGCGGTGGATTTAATTACTAGCAAAAAACTAGGTTTAAGCGAACAACGCGTTGTCGGAGCTTATGTTTTAGATACGCTAAATAATCAGGTTAAAACACTTACAGCCAACGCAGTCGCCATTGCCACAGGTGGCGCTAATAAAGTGTATTTGTATACCACTAATCCGCAAATATCTACTGGTGACGGGATTGCTCTAGCTTGGCGTGCGGGCTGCCGTGTCGCTAATATGGAGTTTATGCAATTTCACCCGACTTGCTTATACCACCCTGATGCTCGCTCCTTTTTAATTAGTGAAGCAGTGCGCGGTGAAGGTGCTAAACTTATCTTGCCGGATGGCTCGCAATTTATGCAGCACTATGATGAACGAGCCGAACTAGCCCCGCGTGATATAGTCGCCCGCGCCATTGACCATGAAATCAAAAAACACGGGATAGATTGTGTTTATCTAGATATTAGTCATAAACCAGCTGATTTCATTAAAAGTCACTTCCCCTCTATTTATCAGCAATGCCTCGAGTTTAATATCGACATTACTAAATCCCCTATTCCTGTTGTTCCTGCTGCGCACTATACCTGCGGTGGTGTAATGACCGATGATTATGCACGTACGGATATTTCGGGCTTATATGCACTCGGTGAAGTTGCACATACCGGTTTACATGGAGCTAATCGCATGGCGAGTAATTCCTTATTAGAGTGCCTAGTCTTTGCTGACCGCGCTTGTGAAGACATTTTAAAACAAGACCTTAACAAGCCTTTACCTAAAATACCCGATTGGGATGAATCTCAAGTAATTGAGTCGCAAGAAGAAGTTATGATTGCGCATAACTGGGATGAAGTGCGCCGCTTTATGTGGAATTACGTGGGTATTGTGCGCACTACGCAACGCCTAGAGAGAGCGGCTCGGCGTTTGGAATTACTGAAAAATGAAATCAATGATTATTATCAACATTACCGTGTTAGTAGTGATTTATTAGAGTTACGTAATTTAGTCATTGTCGCTGACTTAATTATTCAAAGTGCCTTAGCACGCAAAGAAAGCCGAGGTTTACACTATACTTTAGACTACCCAGAGCTAGATAATAGCCAGCCAGCACAAAATACTATTATCAAACCTACCCCCTAATGTTAAGTACACGTTTCACTCAGCACTCATTAGTGACTGAAGCTCATAAAACAATTCAAGGTACACTATCAGCAGATAGCATTACGCTTGATGCCACTATGGGCAATGGCCATGACACTTTATTTTTAGCCAGACACAGCGCTAAAGTTTATGCTTTTGATATACAACAAGCCGCTCTTGATGCGACTTATCAACAAGTAGAAAAACACAACTTTACTGATAAAGTTGTGTTAGTCCACGATAGTCATGAACGTATGCGCCAGCATATTCCAGCCGATAAAAAAATAGATGTTATTATGTTTAATCTCGGCTATTTACCACGCGGCAATACAGCCATTACCACCAAAACGATGAGTACGCTAAGCGCTTTAAATCAGGCACTTAAAATACTCTCCCCCAGCGGTATCATCAGTATTTTATGCTACCCTGGTCATACGGGGGGACAGGAAGAAATGACCACCGTTACTAACTGGTATCAACAATTAAACAGCCATCAATTTGCTATTACGCTTATTCATAGCATGCAGGAAACCGATCAATCTCCTCGGCTATTTATTCTTCAAGCACTGGTGCAAGATTAACAAAGGATTGCTAAATTAAATGCTTAAAAACTTTAATCTCTCATTTTCTGGCCAAGTTTTATTAGCTCTGAGTGTAGGGATTTTTACAGGGCTATTTTTTGGTGAAAAAGTGGCATGGCTCAATATCGTCGGCATGGCTTTTATTAAGCTGCTCCAAGTTGCCATTATTCCTTATATTGTTTTATCACTGGTTACCGGTGTAGGTTCTTTAAGTTATGAGCAATCCAGAGAGATTGCTAAGAAATTCATTCTTATGTTGCTCTCTTTATGGGCGCTAACCCTCATTACTATTTTTTCAATGGCGCATGCTTTTCCCTTATGGGAAAGTAAAGATTTTTTCAGTACCTCTCAAATAGCGAAAATACCACAAGTTAATTATTTAGACTTATATATTCCTTCCAACCCCTTTAAATCACTAGCAGAAAATACCGTTCCAGCGATTGTCGTATTTAGCTTATTACTCGGTATTTCATTAGTTACCATCAAAGAAAAACAACAATTTCTTAATCCAGCGACAGTATTACTTGAAGCATTTAATAAAATAACCAAAGGCATTGTGCGTTTTTTACCGATTGGTATTTTTGCTATTTCTGCCTCTGCGGCAGGTACAATCGCTGCGGATGATTTTGAAAAGTTACAAATTTACTTTACAGTTTATATCGTCACCGCTTTAATTTTATCCTTTTGGGTTATTCCATTTTTCATAAGTGCCATTACCCCATTTAAATATGCCGACATCATTCAAGGCTGTCGTAGTATTTTAATCACTGCGTTCGCCTCAGGTAATTTATTTATTCTTATCCCCGTCATGTCAGAAGCCTGTAATGACATTTTTGAAAAGCATAAACTACGCACACCTGACAGCGACAAGTACAATGAAATTATTATTCCAATTGCCTTTAACTTTCCGGCTGTAGGTAAGTTATTAGCATTCACCTTTCTCTTATTTTCCGCTTGGTTCACCAATACTGAATTAGATTCAGGACAACAAGTTTTACTCGCATTTAATGGCTTATTTAGTTTATTTGCCAGCGTACATATCAGTATTCCTTTTTTGCTTAGTTACCTACACCTACCCAGTGATATGTATCAGCTTTATCTATCGGGTGATGTTTTAACCAAGCGTTTTGCTACACTAGCATCAGCTGTTTTCCTAATTTCCTTTACCTTATCGTCAACAGCCTATTTGCTCGGCCTTATTGAGATTAAAGTTAAAAAAACCTTATTATTTCTCGGCTCTAGTTTACTCGTCATTGGCTTATCAGTATTCCTTACGCAAACTTTCTTCAGTCAATTTTTTACAAGAGCAACAGATGTCAGTGAAAAATTAAAGCAAATGCAAGTTGACTGGAAAGCGCCGCAGAAAATCTCATACACCTTACAGAGCGTACATAACAATCAACTCTCTATACCTACGCCGGGAGTGATAGTAAAACGAGGAACTTTACGTATAGGCTATAACCCCACTCGCGTGCCCTTTTCTTTTTATAATAATAAGCACGAATTAGTTGGTTTTGATATAGAAATGATGAATCATTTATCCTCTGCATTAGGCGTAAGTTTAGAATTTATTCCTTTTACTCAGCCTAAAAACTTATACCTAGCCTTAGACAACTTACAAATTGACATCGTTATTTCAGGCGTACATATCAGTAGCGAATATTTAAATTCCGTGCTCTATACTGAGCCGACCTTAAATTTAACAACAGCCGTTATCGTCAAAGATTATCGTAAAAAAGAATTCTCAGATTACTCAAAGTTCACCAAATTTTCACATTTAAAATTAGCTACCATGGATCATTATCCACGCTTAACTTATATTAAGCAGGCATTCCCAAACATTGAAATTAAAAAAATTGTTAGCCCTAAAATATTCTTTAATGCCCCAGAGAACACCTTTGATGGCTTTATTAGCAGCATAGAAGAAGGCATGACGCTTGTGATGCTGCACCCCGAATACACTGTCAGCTTTGATCCAACAAGAATACAGCGCTTCCCAATCGGTTACGCCGTGCAAAAAAATAACCTTGCCTTACAAGCTATGTTAAATAGTTGGCTGGAGATCCAAAAATCGACAGGCAACAAAGAGCATTTATACGACTACTGGATTCAAGGCAAAGGTGCCAGTAAACATAAAACACGCTGGTCGATTTTACAAAATATTATTAATAACCCTGAGAAACAATAAAATGGCTTTATTACTCTTTTCTTTACGCCACGTACCTGATGATGAAGCCGATGATATTCGCGATTTATTAGTAGAAAACCAACTTAATTTTTATGAAACCAATGCCGGAAATTGGGGAATTTCAATGCCCGCTATTTGGTTATCTGATGACCAGCAATATGCTAAAGCACGAGGTTTAATTGATGAGTATCAAGAACAGCGACGCATTACCTTGCAAGAAGAATATCAACAGCTAAAACAAAGTGGCGAGGAAGATACTTTTTTCAAACATTTATGGCGCAACCCGGCTCAGACTATTGTTTTTATCGCTGCAATGATTTTGGTCATTTACCTATCGATTAAAATGGTTTTTGAATTTGGCTTGTAAGAACCTTAAGAATCATGAGATCTTTACATACAGGTGCCTTCCAGTATAAGGGGCTTTTATTGCTTGGGATGAGTTTTCTTACTCTGCTACGCATTCATCAAGCGAAATGTAAAAACACCCTACACTACTAAAGAGAAAGTAGCGGTAATAGCTGCTTCCCCTTTAACTCCGTCTTCCACCTGAATAGAACTTATTTGCTCAAGACACCTTCAAAGTATTATTCCTATCTCGGCTTGCACGAATTAACTCATTGCTTTCAATCCTTTGAGTAGATTTCGCCAATCGGTCATAAAGCACCACATTTACTGTTGCCGCTAGATTCATACAGCCAACGGTAGGCACATAAACCACCGCATCAGCCTTATCAACTATATCTTGGCTAATAGTTCCATCCTCTGAACCAAAAATATAAAGCGCTTGCTCTGGATGTTGATATTCAGGCAAAGAAATCGCATTCTCAGCAAATTCAATACACACTATTTTCATATCTTCAGGTGCCTCATTGAGCAAGCAGTCAGTTTTGGAAATAGGAATATTTCGGCCAACCTGACGGCCAGTATTCACCGCCTGCGTTTGAAACTCTAGGGCTCGCAAATAGCGATCCCCCGTAAAGAAAACACTATCTACACGATAATTACCTGCTGCACGCATTACTGAGCCAACATTATCAGGACTTTTAGGGTTCACTAAGCCAATACTTACTTTTGATTTTTGCATTTTATTTATTGAAAACTTACTTTTTTAATGTTTTATAACCGCATATAAAACTAACCTACCTTAAACGAAAAGCCATAAAGGCTAACCAAAGGTCGAGCCATTCCAACCCCAGTATTCTGCAGGGCAATTACTAAACTCTATATAAATACGCTCAGCGCTAAGCTGCAATTGCGCGCCCAATAATTCACTAATGGATTTTGATAATGACTTGGCTTGAGCGGTAGATAAACCGATACTTTTACATTCGATAAAAGCCAAAGGCTCAGCACTACCACCAAACATCATATCCCTACCTCCTTTTACGTCTATCATGACATAACGTTCTGGCTTAGCTGTTTCACTTGCGAGTAATTGAGAAAGATCACTCATTAAGTTTGATGTTTTATCGCTGTCAATAACGACATTGGTACGTAATTTTATAAAAGGCATGATTGTTTCCTTAATGTAAATACAATAATCCTAAGATAGGAAGAATAAGCGCTCTTAGCCAAAAAGAACGCTAGGTTAATGATTAAATTGGATTTTAGTCTAGCATAATTTACTCCAATATCAGCAAATAGCATGCACTTAAAGACCCTAATCATTTTGCCCCATATAGTATATTAGTGTATACTTACATTGTGTGTTTTAGTAAGGAATATCCCCTATTTTTAATCTATTCCGTTCTCCAGTAGAACTTAAAACTTATGAAAAACAATTTTAATTTGAATAGAGCTACAATAAATAAATTTGCATATAGGTTTTAACGATTAATGAATTAAAATGAACGCATTAAGTTATTCAGACTTTCAAGCCAACACAAACAATCACCCATGAAACTAAAAAACATACAAATAACAAATTTTCGTTGTTTTGATTCATTGTCTATTGATTTAGATGAGCAATTAACGGTGATTGTTGCTAAAAATGGTCAAGGAAAATCTTCTATTCTTGATGCTATTCGTATTGGTTTATGGTCTTTTGTGAGTGGTTTTGATTTGGCAAGAAATTCACAAAATGACCCTGCCAATGGCATTAGGATTGATGATGTACGGATGCTTAAAATGCGTGATGGACAAACGGCACGTCAATTGCCTTGTAAAATTACTTTAGTGGGTGATTATGATATTAATTTAATTGGTTTCGAAGCATACAGAAAAACATGGACATGGACGCGTTTTCGTGAGAGTGAAAGAAAAGGTACTAAGACAAAAGATAACATTACTTCTAAGCGTATAAAAACGTTAGCCAGCGTTGCTCAATTTAAAATTAGCGATCCAAAAAATCCAGATACTGATTTACCTATTGTAGGTTACTACGGTACAGGACGACTTTGGAGTCAAAAACGTTTAACTCAAGATAAAATATCTGTAAAACAGGATACCGATTTTTTTATGCGTCTATTTGCTTACCGAGACTGCCTAGATCCCGCGTCCTCTTATAAACATTTTGCTGATTGGTTCACATGGGTTTTTAAAAGTTATAGAGAACAACAAATTAAGCAATTGGAAAAAGGTATCGCTTTTGACGAGGAATCAACTTGGAAAAATACCATTCAAGTCGTTCAACAAGCTATTGATAGTTTTTTACAAGAAACGACTGGCTGGCATTCTTTGGAATACAGTGAAAGCCATGAAAAATCGCTTATTTTAAATCATGATGAACAGGGAGCTTTAAAGGTAGAGCTTTTAAGTGATGGTATTCGTAGCATATTAGCCATGGTGGGTGACATTGCTTATCGCTGCATTAAATTAAATCCGCATTTAGGTTTAAATGCTGCGAAGGAAACACTCGGCGTAATTATGATTGATGAAGTGGATATGCACTTGCATCCAGCTTGGCAACAAACAGTATTAGTCGATTTGTGCAAAGCCTTTCCAAAAATACAATTTATCGTTACTACTCATAGCCCACAAGTTATTTCTACGGTGGCAGGACATAAAATAAGAATACTCGCTGATAATCAAGCTATTACAGGCGAACCGGGCACACAAGGCGCGGAAGCATCACGCATATTAAGAGAAGTATTTGGCGTTGAATTACGCGCCCAACATTTAGAAATAGTTAAAAAATTAAATCGTTATCTTGAGTTAATTGATAATGATAAATGGGATACGGAAGAAGCCATAACACTACGAAAAACGCTTGATGAATGGAGTCAGGGGCATGAACCAGAATTGACCAAAGCAGATATAGATATTCGCATGAAGCAATTTCAACGACAATTATGAAAAAGTGCTTAAAAGAAAGTATTCCGCCACTGCTTGGACGATATCAACAAAATAACTCTAACGCAAAATGGGAACAATTTAAAAACGAATGCCAACAAGGGTATAGAGACGTACAGAATCAATTACGTTTAGACCAAGGAAACCTTTGTTGTTATTGCGAAATTGATATGAAACAAGGCCAAGGGTTTGGTAAAGATGATTTTCGCGTTGAACATTTTCACCCAAAGGCAAATAAGCAAGATACCACCGAGGATAATTGGGCATTAGATTGGAAAAATATGTTGGGCTGCTGTTTGGGCGGTTCTGAACGGTATGTTGTAAGCGATGAGAAAACAAGATTTATTGAAAATCCCAACGAAAGACATTCTGACGTATTAAAAGCCAATTCTATTTGGGATGATGAAATTTTAAACCCGCTTGAAATTCCTGCCTTTCCAATATTATTTCAAGCGAATCGTAAAGGTGGTAGTTTATCGGTGCAAGAAGATAATTGCCGTGCAGCTGGAATTGATATAGAAAAAGCTAATAATTGTTTACACCCTAAAAAACTGAATTTAAATTCAGTTACATTAAAAGAACACAGAAAGAAAGTCTTAGATGCGCTCAACCAACAAGTTGCAAACCAATTAGCCCAAGGCTTAACAGTTGGACAGGCGATATCAAATCTTGCCAAAGCTCAATTAATGAAAAATGAACAACAACATTGGCCTGCCTTTTTTAGCACAATTAGAAGCTATCTTGGCAAAATTGCAGAAAATCATCTAGAAACCATTGGCTATCAAGGTTAAAACCAAAGCCTGCAATTGTGTCATTGCATAATTTGTACATTGCAGAGTGAACTTGTCCGAATATAATTTACCAGAGCGAATATACTGATTAATGTTAATAAGGCATACCCCCTATTTTTTAATCTATTTCCAATAATCAAAGAGGTTCAATATGAACGAAATCAGTGATGAAGAGCGCAAAAAAATACTCGAAAGCCCCCCCATAGGTACTTGGGTACTGATGCTAAGCGTTGGAGGCGGCATGGTTGTCGCTTGGTTATTTCTTTATTACGGGGTATTTCTATCTCGTGGCATGATTAATTAAGGTGAAATATGCATATTGATCCCTTAGAAAAAAAATGGGTGCTGATTTCTCTTGGCATGTGCGCCCTATTTGTCTCTATCATTATGATAGATGCGTTATTTCACGGCGTGAATGCGCCCAGTAATGTGGAGACCATTGATTCTCGTAAAATTCATTTAAGTGAAGAGTTTGCCGAAGATAATTTAGGTGTGCAAGTGGCTGAAAATGGTGATATTACTGTGCGTATGGTTGCCGGGCGCTATGCTTTTTTCCCTAAACAAATTACCTTACCCGCAGAAACCAAAGTTACCTTCCGATGGGTGAGCATGGATGTATTACATGGCGTGCATATGCCTATGACTAATATGAGCACCATGATTGTTCCTGGCTATGTCGCACAAGTAGAAAGCTCTTTCCCTCGCCCTGGCGAATACCCAATGCTATGCAATGAGTATTGTGGACTAGGCCATGATCATATGTGGAGTAAAGCATTTGTGATTGATAAAGA
>Ga0209081_1001398_pt1 | contig 14457 bp, 14 predicted proteins | sample GOMGulsemesocosm_4_FD_184636 | JGI IMG/M metagenome (GOLD analysis project Ga0209081, IMG submission 184636) | Methane-oxidizing microbial communities from mesocosms in the Gulf of Mexico - GOM15B Gulf of Mexico (SPAdes) (version 2) | ecosystem: Environmental > Aquatic > Marine > Cold seeps... | reverse complement strand
CTTTGGGTTGACTAGCGCCAAAAATCACCAATTCAATATCAATTCTCTTTAGCATACTCAAAGCAAAACATAATTGCCTATAACCTTTATTTATGTCACTCGTTGCATTTAATGACCCAAAAACAATTATTTTTTTTTCTTTAGGTAAACCTAATAATTCACGAGCAAGAGAAGGGTTGACAGGAGAAAAGGCGCCTATATCAATTGGATTAGGTAAATTAACAACATTATTTTTTTTAAACAAATAACTTTTAGAAGCACAATCAGCAAGCCAACGACTTAACCCAACAATAGTTAAATTATTAATTTTTGAGAAATATCTTAACTTTCTTTTAAATATAATATGACTTAAATCATTATTTTTTAAAGACCCTAGCCTTGGACATGCACCACAATTATTTTTATATCGCTCGCACTCCCACATTATGTGACAACCACCAGTAAAAGCCCAATTATCGTGCAAGCTCCAGATAATTGGGGCTTTTATTTTAGCAATATCATTAATCGATAACATTCCACCAGCAATCCAATGTAAGTGTACTACATCAGGGTTTATAAAATTAATACGTTCAACAAAACTGGAAAAAGGTACCCAAGCAGGTGAGAAAAGAGTTTCTGAACTATTCTTATAAAATTTTAAAGGCAAGCTATCCAGTACCTGACGAACCATAACTAAACCTTTTTGTAATCTAGTAGCTGGCCCTAAAACAGTATAATCATCACTTAATTTAGTTTGCACCAACATTTGACTATTTACACCTTCAGCTAACAAAGCTTTATGCAATCTATAGGCTGCTCTGGCAGCCCCACCCTGAATATCAAAAGTATTTACAATTAAAATTTTCACATCGTTATAAACTTTGACCGTCTCATTCGTCCAATTTCATTTATTCTAAAACTTTCTGTCAACATAATTCTAGGTAAATACTCTAAATAATCTTTATGCTCTAAATATATATTCCCATGTCGCGTAGTAGTCACCGTTTTAAAATTAAGACCTTTAACGATATCAAACTCTCTTTTCCCTATTTCGTTTGAAGTTCCAAAAGGATAAGCAAAGTGTTCGATTTTTTTACCTATCTCAGTAGAAAGAAGTTCGCTCGCTCCAATAACCTCTTCAATAATTTCATTTTCAGAAAGTTTATTTAAGGCAAAATGATTTGTAGTATGACTAGCAATAGTGACAAGTTCATCACTTGATAACTGATCAATTTGATACCAGTTTAATGCTAATTCAGCACACTTTTTAAACCAATCAATCGTATAATGAGAAAATAATTCAGTAAGTTGCTCTAAAAAATATTGTTTTTTTAAAGATAAAACCTTCAATCTAATATTCAAAAATGTCTCATTTTTTTCTTCCCATTTTCTGCATATATACTTTGATCCATCAGATAAATATATCACTTCATTTTCTATGATCAGGTCTTCCAGAACATACCACCATAAAACAGCCTGTCTTTCAGGGAAAGAAGCCGTAATATATATAGTAAACGGAACATTATGCTTCTTAAATATTGGATAGGCATGAGTATAGTTATCGGTATACCCATCATCAAGCGTAAAAACGATTTGCTTTGACTTTTTTTCACCCCTTGTTAATAACTCATATAGCTTATCAAGGCTAATAAACTCATAACCATTCGCCTTTAGACTTTGTATAAAACTATCTAAAAATTCAGGTGATATTTTCATATTTTCATTTGGAAGTAATTTATTACTTTCAAACGGGTAAACCCTATGCAACATAAAAATAGTGGCCATCCCTGAAAAATAAGTATTTATATACTTACAATCAGATATGCGATCTATAATATTGACCATTACTTATTAGTCTTATATCCAAAAATATTAAGTTGCAAATCCATTTTACTATTCAGCCCTCGATTAATAAAAGGTTGTTTTCTTTTAGAAATATCCTCAATATAATATCTAAAATTATTTTTTTCCAAGATATTTAAAATTGAACTTAAGCCCTGACTTGAATTATTCCATGAATGATACTCAATAAAAATATTTTCAACATTAGCTAATGAACCTTTACAATCATTCATCACTTCATATTCCGCACCCTCTATATCTATTTTCAAGAAGTCGATTATTGGTTCTTGTTGTAAAACCTCTTTAAGCCTTATTGATTTCACCTTTTTCGAATTTTCACCGTTTCTAACAGAGCCTCCATCAGCCCCGTCAGTAGAAAAATTTATTCCATCATTATCAACCCACACTGCACTATTTATAACATCCACATTAGTAATGTTATTTTTTTTAAGATTCTGAATACTTATTTCAGCAATTGCTGAATCGGCTTCAAAGCCAATAATTCTAGCTTCTGGATACATTTGTGAGAAATAGATTAAACTTGTGCCTATATTTGAACCACAATCAAGAATAATAGGAGTTTCATTAACTGCTTTGAAATTGTAAATATCTTCTACAAAAATCTCTTTGAATTGCCAAATAAAACTCGCCGCATCAGGTACATCAAAAATATAATTTAAAAATTTAACATCATAAACTGTAACAAACCGTTCATACTTAGATAATGAATCAAATAAACGATAAAATTCTCTTTCATTTTTGTTTTTAAAGAAATGATATAAAGGCTTAATGACAGCTTTAAATAGGTTTTTCATCTTTTTATAGCTCTAATGGTAATGATTACCTGATAATCAATATCTTTATAAAACAACTCATCCTTGCTTAACTCTTCAGCACTAATACCTTCCAGAAATGCTACAGCGGCCAATACATTTCCATAAACATCAACCTCTACATTATCTATTCCAAATACATCTTCAAAAGATTTCTTAATAGATAAGTCAGTGAATCTCCAATAATCGCCCCATCTATCCATATCGTATCGACTAATTTGACATATACCAGCCACAGTAACTAAAGCCACTCCGCCTGGATTCAACATATAAAAAAGTCCATTGATAGCTGATTTAAAATCATAAATAAAATTAAGTGTTTGCGTTAGGATAAAACAATCAATTTTTTTTTCTGGAAGGGTCTCCTTATTAGTCAAATCACCAACAATAGTTGCCTTATTAGTATCATTAGTATAATGAAGAATTTCAAACTGTGACACATCATGACTAAACTTTTTACTATAGGTGTTATCAGCTATTTCACATAAAACACCTTTGATATATTGCTTATTTGATTCCAAGAAATCTTCTATATAAACCCTGTCTATCGGGGTGCCTCTATCAAGAGAAAATACTCTTGAAATAGGTTTTAAAGAACGTAAATTGTGCCAATTTATTTTTTTAAAAACCCTATTAAATATCTTTTTCATTAGGAAATTAGCTTTTTTAATTTATTTAATACTCGTTTAAAAAAAGAAATTTTTAAACCATTGAAAAACTCTTGAAAAGCAACTCTAGCTTTTACATTTTCAAATATATTATTAGTAAAAGTAATATTATATTTATCTACTAATTCAACATCAAATTCCAATGACTCAACACAATTCACCCCTTCCCCATCATGCCCAATGTTCTTTACAAATGATCTTTTTGGGTGCAGAGATAGACCATTATTTACATAGGCAGATGCATACCAAAAAATAGCCCAAGTATTAAGATCATTTGTTTGGTTCAGTTTTATTTGATCAAAATATTTATAAGCTCCATTTAGATTAAAATCCTTTACCATTTTTTTACTAAAATTTTGTAAATATAAATCAGAGTCTTTCTTATAATAACCCCATGATTCTTCCCAAGTAGCCCAGCCCCAGCATGTTGTTGGCTTTACAAAAAAAGTATCTTCAAGCCCTTCATCATGTATCGGGTACACATAAGCTGAAATATGAAAAACAGTGTCAATATTTTGATAATAGCTTAAAGCGTCATTCATATATTTCAAAAAAAAAGGGCTAGTAACCAAATCATCTTCCATAACGATAATTTTGCCATATTGATTAACAATTGTAGTCACGCCATCAATAATGGAATCTGCTAGGCCCCAGTTTTTATCTCTCTCAATAATAGTTACTTTTTTAAAGCCAACAATTGAATGAATATAATCTCTTACTTCTTTTACTTGAGCTTTATTCTGCTTAGTTTTAGGGGCGTCACTATAAATAAATAGCTCACTTTCACTAGCAAGCTCATTTTTTTTTAATGTCTCAACCGTTTCTTGTGTATGCCAAGAACGATTGTAGACAAATAATACAATGGGTGCCAAAGTAATGCTCGCTTTCGTTTTAGAGACATTCATCAGAATTTCCTTGTTTATCAAATCCACCACCAAAATACCGACCAATAAGCAATTTTTCTATTATCGTTCGACTTTTATCATGACTGATGCGGTTCGTGCCTTACCACATCCTACAGGCTGCATTGATTAACATTCTAGAATGTGGAGAACAAAGTGATCCGCATCATTCTCGATACAATATTATTCACTCGGCGTGATCGATAGTTTAACATCCTTACCCAATCTTCAAAATACACACCATCGCACACGTACCGATGAAAACTTGAATGCATCCAAGCCTTAACGCTTTCCACCCAATCATGCTTGACCGGGTTCCAATGAATGCAATCAATATGTTGTCGATAATCAGTTTCGTCACGAATTAAATGCTCCCAAAAATGCCGTTGCCAAAGACTTCGTTCACCTCGTTTCATTCGGCTTTTTGAAATGCGCTCGCTTTTTTCAATATGTCTCGAAAAATAAGCCTTAATCCCCCCCACCGGATAGAAAAATCAGAATCTCCATCAGGCAAGGTGAGAATACAATGCAAATGTTCGGGCAAAACAACAACCACATCCATTTTATAAGGATGTGGTGAACAAAGTGAACCCCATCATTCGCGCTTTCCAACATTTACGCGACCGACACGGTTCCACCTTACGGGCTACAGCCAATGGATCAAGGCTTTATTGCATCAATAATTAAGGAGGTATATTGCGTTGGATTAAATTTATTTCGCTGATCAAACCGAGTTGACCTTGTAATCAGGCCATCACTTTCAGACCAGTTTTCAAAATGAAACTCTCCATCCTCATCAAACCACTCTAGTAACTTTATTTTAAACCCTGCTTTAGATAAACATTCAGATAAAGTCTTATAATTATACAAAACCTTATGATCATCAGAGCCTGCACCTTTACCGCCTGGCTTAACATCATCAATATACTTCAAATCTGAATGAAATCCATCGGGTACTGCAATTCTAAAATATCCACCTGGTTTCAACAAATTAAAGCAATTTACTAAAGCAATAAAAGCATCTTGCTCCGATAAATGTTCCCATACATGCTCAGCTAAAAAAGCGTCAACACTTAGAGGTTTAAAATAGTGAGCTAAAGTTTCTCTACTAACTACATCTACAACGGGATAATCAGTTGGAAGCCAGTTTTTTGATTTTGTACTTCCTGCACCTAAAATAACATTAAGTGCTTTTTTATTTAACAATAAGCTCAGCTTTAACTTGTTTTTTTTATAATGTATCGAAAAATAACGCTTTACTTGCTTCGCAATTAAATATAATGACTTGCACCACGTCTGGAGGATTAGTTTAGGAATATATTTCATTGGGCTTACTAAAATAATAAAAGCAGTTCTATAAACAGGATTAGGAACAGCCCGCTTTGAAAAAAGTTTTCTTATAAATAATAATATATTGTTTTCAACTATCGTATGAAACCCTGTCTGAGTTTCATCTGCTATCAAATGTAGCTCATCACAGGTATATAAAAAAAAACCTTTTTTATTCGCCCTAATAGTGAATTCATAATCAGACCAGTAATGCGGTAAAATTTTAGGGTAAAAGCCACCTATTTTATCTATATCGCCCACCCTTAAAAAAAGTCCCCTAGTCGAAAGGCAATTAATTTCATTACTATTGTTAGCTAACGTAAAAGTGAGTTTAGTCAAATCAGCATTAACACCACTTTCTTTTATTTCCTGAGTTTCAGAGTCAACTAACTTTGCTAAAAGCAATGTATTCTTTTTTTTGTTAATTATTTCTAAACCAATGTTTAAAAAATTATCATCAAAAATAACATCATCATTAATAAATAAAGTAATATCATTATTAGATGCGTTATTGTTTAGCCAATCAATACCACTTTGTAAACTCCCTGCCCACCACAGATTCCCATCACCTCTTATGACTGTTAACTGAGATACATCAATAACTCCCCTCACCATCGCCTCTGTTCCATCCGTTGAACCATCATCTATCAAAACTAAATGGTAGTTTTTAAACATTTGTGCATGCAAACATTTAATAAATTTTTGGGTAATATTTTTTCTATTATGGACAGGAAGAAGTATGTATATTTTATTCAAAGCGGCTTCCGAATAAAGAAAATTTGGCTATCACCAAGATTCAAGGTGTCAAAAAAACGAGTAATCAAATGATTAAATTGACTACGATGTAACCAAGTCAATAATTTAATCATAACTTTCTGCGTAAAGGTTTTTTTTAGACCTGAACACCAAAATACAGACTCTACTCCCTCATTTGGATAAGTGATTAAATGAACCCATTGATAGTGCAACCAGACTGACGGAGTAATCGTGCGAGTATTTTCTATTACCAATCCTGATTGTTCAATTGCTAATTGCATAGATTGCCGTGTAAAAAACTGCAAATGATAGGGTGCATGCCAGTTAATCCAATATCTCCCAAAAAACTTTGCCCCCCAGCCATTAACATTTGGTGAGCTCAATATGGCTAAACCACCTGGTTTTAAAATACGTTTGATTCCTTGTAATGTGTGAACGGGGTCAGTGACATGCTCAATAACCTGACTCATAGTTACATAATCAAAATAATTTTCTTGATAAATATTTGGATCAAATAATCCAACATGCACGTTATATCCATATTTATTAGCAACTCTACGAATATTCTCATCAGCTTCCACACCAAACACCTCACAACCACGAGATTGGTGATATCCAAGTGATTCGCCAAAACCACACCCTATATCTAATACTCTTACATTTCTAGGAACCCAACGGAATGTAGAACTCATTTCCCCATCAAACCAAGCCTTAACCCCAGAGACTTCATAGTAAGGCTGATAATTCTCTTCACTATAAGTGGAACGAGGATAAAAATCAGAATATAACTCTAGTAATAACTTAAGCGTAAATTTACCTTGTAAAAAAACATGCTTACAACGCAGGCATTTTAATAATGAAAACTTGCCAGAATAACCATAGCGGTCATCATAGACTTTGCGAACTACCTGAAGCTCTTGACCATTACAAATTAGACAAGATAATTTAACCTGTTTTTTTAGCATAAATACCTTAGTAAATTAAAAATCTTATAATAGACGTATTAAGTCATAATATTTGCCTGTTACACTGCGCAACACACCTTCTGAACTAATTAAAATTAACGAAAACTTTGGTTGATTAAAAATAACTTCAAAAATCGAATTTTTTAAAAAGGCAGGTATTTTCTTTTCAACTCGGAAAAACCATTCAATACGCTTGCTAACAATATTTTTTCTAGTTGAAATTTTTTCAACCTCTACCTGATAAGCTTTAATATCTGAACTCAACTGTCCTTGCACTTTACGGAAACAACTTACCCAGGCTCTCACTGTTATTAAGGGTGCTAATTCAGAAAATTTTAGCCATAAATAATAATCCCCAGCCAATTTATAATTGATATCAATCCCACCTGATTGCTTCCATAGTTCAGCACGCCAAAATACACTATCTTGTTGGATGAAATAATGATCTCGCCCATAAACACCTTCTTTAATCCAAGATTGTGAGTACAACAAACAACTCCCAGCCTTCCAAAGTATAGTTTCATCCGTAATATATGATGTTATCCCTTTTAACCAAAGTACATCCTCATACTTCTCAAATATTTTAAGCATTGTCGAAAATGCCCCCGGCAAGTATATATCATCAGCATTTATCCATGCATAAATATCGCCTGTTGCATTACTTAACCCTTTATTAATTGCATCATACATACCACTATCAGGTTCAGATACAATATCAATATTAATACCATTACATTGAATTAAACTAGGATTATTATCTAATAACTTTTTATATTTATTTATGATTTCAATAGAGTTATCTATAGAACAGTTATCAATAATTATATATTCAATGAAAAAGTCTCCTTTTTGATTTATTACGCTCTCAATAGTTTCAGACAAAAACTTCGCACTATTGTAAACAGGCGTTACAATGGAAAATTTCATATTTTTATTGCTTCTAAGTTTAAGCTGACAGGAAATTTCTCGCCATTAACTTCTTTAAGATAACTAGAAAAATCATTAAAAGTAGTCATTAAATCTGAATTAGGTATCCACGTCTTAATATCCGAAAAGCCAGTCTTATTCAATTTATCTGATAAATTATTCTTATTAAACACCATATAATGAAAATTATATTTATTATTTTGTCCACCTAATAACTGAGGAATAATCGTATCGGGATTGGCTCCATTGGCATAATATATCTTCAACAGCAAATCTAAATCTGGAACAGATAGTCTTAAGACCCCGCCTTTTTTTAAGACTCTTTGCCATTCCTTTAATACATTTTCAACTTCAGAATAATGAAAGTGTTCAAGGCAATGTGAAGCATAAATTAAATCCACACTATTATTACTAAAAACAGATAAATTACTAATATCTCTAATATAATGGACATGAGGAAATGGAAACCCATCAATATTAATAAATGATTTGTGGTTTACAGGCCCACAACCTAAATGAATATTAATTCCTACATTCTTTATATCTGGAAAACCTGGTCTATTAAAAAAAATTTTAATTTTTTTATATAAAATCCAAGTATTTTGATTATAATCCCGTAATATTAATACTACCATCCGAACTATTTTTAACATTTTTTTTGGTAATATCTTTTTAAATAGCTTCTTTATATTGCTCATTTAGGACTTATAGTTAATAATTGAAATTTAATTTTTTTTTACTTAAAATAATATTCGATGTTTTATCAAAATTTGCACACTGTCGTAAAAACTGTGTTTCATTTTCCATAATTTCCATTGTATCCTCGTTATAAATATAGTATTTATGCTCTATGACCATTCTATAAAAATCCCAGGCAGTTGTACCAGCCTCTAAATAATGTAAATGACTAATTTCACAAAGAACAATAGGGGAATATGCATCAAGAACCCTCCAAGCACCTTCAAAAAATAAAGGTTCATGCCCATCAACATCAATTTTAATAAAATCAATCTTATTTATATTTCTCTCTTTAACAAACGCCTCTAAAGTACTTAACTTAATAGTTTCTTTTGAAATCACTCTGTCATAACCTTCTGGAGAATGCATCGTAGCCGAAGACGGTCCAATATCTATTTCTAACTCTTGTATTGTATTAGATAACCCATAAGATAACACCTCAACATTATTTATGTTATTTTCATCAATATTTCTTTTCAATACAGGCCTAAAATGCTTTGTTGGCTCAAATGCATAAATATGACCTGACTTTCCAATTAGTTTTGAGATAAGAACTGAATAGTAACCAATATTTGCACCTACATCTAACACAACATCGCCATCTTTAACTAAAAAAGGTAACAAATCAGTAGATCTATTTTCAAAAATCCCTGTCTCTATAATGCATCTATCTAAATAACCTGTCTTATTTAACCAAAACAAATCATTTTTAGGAGTCCTATATAAACTTCTAGGAGATTTAATTTCTAATAACCTAGCTCTATCTTTATTAAGGTTTATATTAAAATTAATAATAGCCTTTGAAACTTTATTTAAAAACCTTGTCAAAATGTCTTTCATATTTTTCCTTTTATTCTTACTGTTTCCCATGGTAAAACAATTGCTAAAAGACCAGCAATTTTATCGCCAGGATAGGCATGATTATATCGACTTGTATGGACAATATTTATTGGTATCAAAATACCATTTATAGGCAATGTATACCTTCTATTATAAATACCAGAGTGAATAGAAATTGTATAATTAGTTGGAGCTAGAATTCCTTGGGGAATAGTAATTGATGACTTATAATATCCTTTTTTTAATAATGGTATTTCTTCATTATTTTCATCATGAAAAGAACGGAAAATCAAGTTATTATTTTGATCCTTCAACTCTATGTATACTCTCAACCCTAATGTATCAATTTTTACTAAATAACCTATATCAATCTCTAATGGTTTACCATTCTCAACAAAATCTGGACTTTGTGATAGTTTTATACTCACCAAACTAAAAGCTTCGTCCTCATCAAGATTTTCTAGTTGCCGTTTTATTGAATCAGTATCATCACGAGCTATATTTAGCTTTAAATATTTATCACATATATCCTCTGATGAACCTTTATCAACAATAACCCCTCCATTTAGTAAGATTCCCTTATTACATAATTGTCGTATTGCTGTCATATTATGGCTAACAAAAAGAATTGTTCTCCCTTTTTCGCTTACTTCTCCCATTTTACCCAAACATTTCTTTTGGAATTCAGCATCCCCGACAGCCAGAACCTCATCTACCACCAATATTTCAGGCTCTAAGTGAGCTGCTACAGAAAAAGCCAGCCTGACATACATTCCACTGGAATACCGTTTAACGGGCGTATCTAAAAACTTATCCACTTCAGCAAAAGCGACGATTTCATCAAATTTAGCTTTAATTTCTCGGCGACTCATACCTAAAATAGCGCCATTTAGGTAGATATTTTCGCGCCCTGTTAATTCAGGGTGAAAGCCAGTTCCAACTTCTAATAAGCTAGCAATGCGTCCATTTATATGAATTTTTCCTGAGGTTGGCTCTGTAATACGCGAAAGTACTTTTAACAGAGTTGATTTACCTGCTCCATTTCGCCCAATAATACCAACTTTATCGCCTTGGTTGACTTCAAAGTTAATATCTTTTAGAGCCCAGAATTCTTCCTGTGTTTGCCGGTTCGTGTGTGAGCCACTAAAAGGATGTCTTATTTTATTGGCTATATTTTTACTGCCTTGTATCAGGGTGTCACTAAAGGTTTCATAGTTGCCTGATTTTTTCTCATGTCTAATGATATATTTTTTGCTGAGGTTTTCTACTTTTATGGCTATATTGGATGATTTATTTGACATTATAGCCTCCTGTTTTTGGCACCCCTATAAAAAGTATTTCCCCTTGATCTTTAAGTCTCTTTAACTCTCTTTCTACCGTTCTTAAGGGCATATTTAAAGCTTCAGAAATATTCTTGGCTTTAAGGTTAGGAGTATTTTCAATTATTTCATAAACCGAATTTACTCCGCCATTTACTCCGTCACTTACTCCGCCATCTTGTTTTTGTTTAAACAGTATCACCTTAAAGCCATGCTGGAATTCCTCAAATACAGGTTCTAGGATGCCATGTTTATGACATTCCTGTTTTATTCTGGCTATTCCTGACCCGTATTTCTCTATACTCCCGACTTCCTTAAACATTTTTGCAAGTGCTTTGTTTCGGCTCCGTGAAGAATAGTTACCACTTTGTAATTTTTCGACAGTGAGATCATCATATAACTTACCAGGGTTAAAAAACGTTATATGATCATCAAAAATCTTTACGATTGAGTCACCACTGTCTCTATAGTCCCTATGTACAATCATGTTGGTGACCAATTTCACGAATTGCTTCTAATGGATAATCATAACGCTCTATTCGCTGAGGTTCGCCTGTAATAATGTACTCGACCATTAAATTTTTGCGTATAAAGGTCATTGCTTTTTCCACCTCAGTTAATACATCAGTATTTAAACTTAGGCTATCAATAATCATTGTTTCTGTTTTGAACCTACCGATTTGCATGCCAGTTAATGATGATATATTGCTAACAAAAAGCAAATACGCGCCAAAGGTCAATTGCTCATTTTTTATAAGCTCGTATTTTTTAAGGATACTAAAAATATCATCGTTAAACCTTTTCTCTTGATAATACTCAATCCTTTCAATGAGTTTTATTGCTTTATCTATCGATATATCTTCAAAATCATGCAGAGTATCAATATGACAATCCCAACTTTCATTCATGGTTTTTAAATGCTCATTAGCTATTTCATTTAGGCTCATCAAATTATTTGAATTATTGACCCGCTTGAAATACCTATTTTTATAAGCAATAGGTTTAATGGGTTGCTCTTGAACGTCAATGACTAAAATTGTCTTTTCTTCTAAAAAAACCTCATTAATATCAACAATAGTACTTGGCTGAGTGTTTTGTTTGATGCTATTGATGTGGTTTTGTATACTTTCTGAGTTAACTGTTATACCCACTATTTTTTCTGAGTCACTAATACCAATAAATATTTTCCCACCTTTGGCATTAGCAAAAGCAACAACAGATTCTATGACTTCTTTTTGAAATGATGTTTTGAATTCTGTTTTCTGTCCTTCACCTTGCTGGGTTTGTGCTAATAAACCTTCCATTTAAATAACGTCCGCAAAAGTTTTTTCAGTTTTTCTAAAGTGAATGACTCCCACAATGCACAAAATCACGACAATACTCACTGAGATACTTAATTCTGTTGTATTAAACGCTGTTTTACCTCCGCTAATCGCCCAGCGAAAACCATCAACTACAGCAACCATAGGGTTTAAATAATAAAGCATTTGATATTGTTCCGGCACGATAGTAGAGCTAAAACCTACTGGCGATATATATAGCCCTAATTGCACAATAAAAGGAATGACGAACCTGAAGTCTCGGTACTTTACATTGAGTGAGGCAACAAATAACCCTGCACCTAAAGCGGCAAAAAAACCAAGCAATAGAAACAAGGGCAAAGCAAATATATGCCAATCAGGCCAGTAACTGTACCAAGCCATTAGGGCGATTAATATAATAAAGGAGATCATAAAATCAACCACGGCGACAATCACTGATGCGGCTGGAATAATCAGCCTTGGAAAGTAAACTTTGGAAATCAAGTTAGCATTACCAATCAAGCTGTTGCTGGCATCAGCAAAGGCAGTGGCAAAGAATGTCCAAGGCAACATGGCTGCAAAAACGAAGATGGGATATGGCACGCCTTCGCTAGGCAGTTTGGCAATTTTGTCAAACACGACCACAAAAATTATCATAGTTAATAACGGCCGGATGACTGCCCACAAAACACCGATAATAGTTTGCTTATAACGTACTGCAATATCACGCCATGCGAGAATATAAAATAGCTCTCGATAGCGCCATAAATCGACCCAGTAGTGACGTTCTGTTTTTCCGGCTTCTATAGTAAATTGAAATTGCTCTGGTTTTTCCATGAAGATTGTTACTTTATTGTTATTTTATTAAGTCCAGTAGGATACTGCTCCTCCTCACCTACTGGCTACTCTGTACAACAGCCAATATTTTATCTTCATCAACACCGGTTAATTCACTGATGGTTTTGGTAGGCAAGCCTAATTGGTTAGCGTTTATAATGATTTTTACTTTCGCCTGCCATTCACCTTGCTCTAGCCCAGTTTTTGTCGCCAACTCTATCGAACTTTTTTGTATATAAATCCAGTCTCTTTTTTTATGTTGAAGCTCCAACTCTTCTGTACTCAAATTAGCTTCGTTGGCAATACTAAAAGCCTTTTCTAATTCTTGCTCAAGATTATGAGGAATGTAATCTAAATCGCCTGCATTTTTGATAAAGTACAACCATTTATCTTGTATCGTTGTAAGCTCAGCCTCTGCTTTATTAAATTTTGGTAATTCAATAAAAATCAGCTCTATATCATCGCTGTATTCAATAAATTGTTTCTTTTCTAACAATTTAAAATTACTAATTAATTCAGGACTACTATCAAAAAGAGTAAAGTCTGTAATCGTTAATGCAATCACTGGATTGAGCAAATGATAAGCATCGCCTTTTGTTAGTTGAACCGAGTAATTTTTTGCTGCGTTATATAAAACTCGCTTTTCAAAACCTTCGTGATTGAGCACTTGCATTTCAATAATCACCTGGCTACCGTCACCTAACTCAGCTTTAACATCGACAAAAGTGTCTTTCATCCCTTTTAACATCGGAATATTATAAGGATCAACAATCGTTAAATCAGTAATTATCTGCTTGTTTTCAAACTCAATGACTGAATTTAAAAAACTGATCAGTAAATCTTTTGAGTCGGCACTGCCAAAGACTTTTTTAAAAGCAAAATCAGTTTTTACATCAAGAAATTTCATTTCATTTTACCTTTGTAATTCGGCCAATAGGATGCGGTTCGCGCCTCACCATATACCACTACAGATTTAACTAGTCTCTCCATGATTAAAGCCTTTAAATAGGGTCATAAATATAATTTTTAAATCAAACCATAGGGACCAATGCTCAACATAGTATAAGTCATAGTTTACCCGTGTTTGTAGGCAAGTATCACCACGCCAGCCGTTAACTTGTGCCCATCCGGTAATGCCCGCTTGAACTAAATGTTTTTGCATATAGCTGTCAATTTCATGCTTGAATTGTTCGACAAATACTGTCCGTTCAGGACGTGGGC
>Ga0209081_1001397_pt1 | contig 14467 bp, 16 predicted proteins | sample GOMGulsemesocosm_4_FD_184636 | JGI IMG/M metagenome (GOLD analysis project Ga0209081, IMG submission 184636) | Methane-oxidizing microbial communities from mesocosms in the Gulf of Mexico - GOM15B Gulf of Mexico (SPAdes) (version 2) | ecosystem: Environmental > Aquatic > Marine > Cold seeps... | reverse complement strand
CTTACGCTTAACATTCGCTACTCGAACACGAAAAAATTCATCTAAGTTATTAGAGAATATTCCTAAAAAGCGCACCCGCTCTACAATAGGAACAGACTTGTCTGCAGCTTCCTGTAAAACCCGTTCGTTGAACGATAACCAGCTAAGTTCCTTTTCAACATATTTGTACCCATCACTTTTTGTCACACACATCACTCTAAGATTTTATTTTTAATTAGCTATAGCGTAACTCAAAGACATGACATTTAAATGAATGTACTAGCCTCTCTGAAATGTTTTTTCTACGCACAATAAGAACACAAGCTTAATGAAACTGGTATAATTACTGAAAGCTAATAGGATCATTTTTGTTGCTAGCATTAGCATGATAAACTACGGCGATTTTTGATTTTTTGCTATTTTGGCTTTCCGTTATTTTTGTAATAGGTAAAAGTATTTTCATGAGTGTTTCAGGTTTAAACCGTATCGAGAAAAAGGCTGCATTTTCCCTCGCTAGTGTTTTTGGTGTGCGTATGCTTGGTTTATTTATGATCTTACCAGTGTTTGCTATTTATGGTGAACAATTAGCCGGTTATAGCCCTTTATGGTTAGGACTTGCTATTGGTGCTTACGGTTTAACACAAGCTTTATTGCAAATTCCAATGGGAATTTTATCTGACAAATATGGTCGTAAACCCGTTATTTTAGCTGGTTTGGTGGTGTTTTTAATTGGTAGTATTGTCGCTGCACTTTCTACTACTATTTATGGTGTAGTCTTGGGGCGAGCCATACAAGGTATGGGCGCTATTGCCAGTGCAATTTTAGCATTAGCTGCTGATTTAACCCGCGAAGAACAGCGCCCTAAAGTGATGGCAACAATCGGTATATTTATTGGTTTATCATTTACTTTTGCTATGATTTTAGGGCCAATCGTCGCCGATGCTTTTGGTTTAAGCGGGCTGTTCTGGTTCACAGGATTTTTAACTATTCTCGCCATGCTAATGATTCAATTTATGGTGCCTTATTCAGTGAATAAAGCTCCTCGAGGCGATAGTGTCGCCCTTCCTGAGCAAATTAGTAAGCTTATGCTACACCCACAGTTATCTCGTTTGAACGGGGGCGTGTTTATTTTACATATGGCGTTAACTGCTTGTTTTGTTACTTTACCTAAACAATTTGTTACTAGTGGTTTAGCATTAGAAAATCATTGGCAAATATATTTACCTACGTTGCTTGGCTCTTTCTTTTTGATGGTGCCATTTATGATTTTTGCTATGAAAAAGCAGCAAGAAAAACCGATGTTTAGTGCTGCGATAGCACTACTAAGTTTGGCGTTATTTCTATTATGGTTATTACCGACGGGTCTTTGGAGTTTAATATTATCTGTGGTGCTATTTTTCACAGCCTTTAATTATTTAGAAGCAACCATGCCTTCTATTTTATCTAGAATTGCCCCCGTTGGCGTGAAAGGTAGCGTGATGGGGATTTATTCTAGCAGCCAATTTTTAGGAGCCTTTGTTGGTGGGATTATTGGTGGTTTCGTTGCCAGTCGCTACGGTGAGAATAGTATTTTTTTAGTGATGGCCGTTGTCTGTTTAATTTGGTTAGTACTTAGCTTTGGTATGCAAAAACTTGAAAAATCGAAAAGCTTTAGTTTTGTCACTAATATTAATGATGATGAAAAGGCAGAAGAAGTGGCTGAGCTATTAATTAATATGCCCGGTGTTATTGAAGCAACTTTGGTTCATGATGAAACTAGCGCAGCAGAAAAAAGTCATGTGATAGCTTATCTGAAAGTTGATGAAAAGGTAGTTGATTTAATTTCAGTTAAAGCATTATTACAACAGGAACATTGTTAATGTTTCCATTAAAGAACATTCCTCATCTAAAGTTATTAGAGATTGTAGCGCGCGTTAATTTTTTCAAACACTTATCAGTAGGAGAGCGTGAGATGTTACTAAACTCGTCAATCTGCTATAAATGTTATAAAGACAAGTTTGTGCAAAAAGAAGACGATCTTAATCGTAACTTTTATATTGTTTTGTCAGGCAAGATAGCGATTACTAAAAATGAGACAGACAAAGTGGTTGGTCATGTTTGTGTTGGAGAATTTATTGGTGAAAGTAGCTTTATAAATAAACACCGTAAAAGTGCTTCAGCTAAGGCGATAGAAGATTCAATTATACTATGTATTGATCAAGATGCATTACGCGGTCTACCTGCCAAACTCAAAGATAAATGCAAAGATGCTATTATCGAAGGTATGGCAAATAGAATTGTTTACTTAACTAACCTCAACTCGGGCTAATAGCAACAGCACTAACTAATCAGTTTTAGCAACTTTCATCGTTGTTAATTGCTGAGTATCAGCTTCATTTAGCTTACTTTTAAAGCTTGATTTTAAGATAAGTTTCGCGCTAAACATTCCTGTTAGCATCATCAAGATAAAAACAAATATCTTTGGTTCAAATGATAATATATTTGCCATAGCTGGGCCGGGACAAATACCAGTTAATCCCCAACCTGCGCCGAACATTATTGAACCTAAAATTAAAGGTTTATTAATTAATCTACGCTCAGGAATAGAAAACTGTTCTGCTAATACTGGTTTTGTAGATTTCTTTATCAAGAAAAAATAACCTAAACCAAACGTAAGTAAACCTGCACCCATCACAAACATTAAGCTAGGATCCCAAGAGCCTGCAATATCTAAAAAGTTAATAACCTTTTGAGGGTTTACCATTTGTGAGATATAAAGGCCGATACCGAAAAGTAAACCACAAAAGAAAGAGACAATTAATTTCATATTTTTTACTCGTATATATCTATAGTAAATGTTTGCTAATAAAAACGACTATGACCGCAATGATCATAAATACGCAGGTTGCCACAATTGAGCGGGGTGACAAGCGTCCAATACCACAAATACCGTGACCACTAGTACACCCTGAGCCTAAATGAGCGCCGAAGCCAACTAAAAATCCGCCGCCAATAATGATCGGCCAAGATAAATCAATTTGAGTAGTAATTTTATAGTCAAAAGCCGTTAATACTAATGGCGATAATATTAAGCCTAATAGAAAGGTCCACTGCCATTGAGGGCTTTTTGCCAGAGACTTAAATGAGCCACTAACAATAGAAGAAATTCCAGCAATACGACCATTTAAAAATAACAGTAATAAGGCTGATGAGCCTAGTATTGTGCCACCAAGCAGGGCAGATAAGGGAGTAAATTCAGTCATAATCGATCTCATCATTGAACAATAGTGAGATTATAATGAATTTATTTAGAACTTAAAAAGATATAAAAATGATATGTTATGTTTTTTTAAACAGCGTAGCCTCATGCTTGATCTTCAGCCAAGCTTAATTAGCGTTTCTGTGTCTTTAATTAAATAATGTGGTGAACAAATTACTGTACTTGCACTATGTAATCGACCAACTGATTATTGCCAAGCATTACGTTGATATCATCATCTTGAAATTTACCAACTAAGGTTAAACCCATGGGAGATTTTTCTGTTATAACGGTAATGTGTTGTTTTGCTAATTGACAGCGAAATCCACCCGCTGCTGGACCAATGAAAAACCAGTGTTGCTTTTGGGCGTCGGCGTATAGCTGTATCAGAGCCGATTGAGTTATTGCTTTGTTTTCATCAAAATCTAATAATGTTAATGTTTGGTAATCATTAATTGCCGATTGTAGTTCTTGTACTCGTCTTGATTGTCCTTCAGCCAAATAACTCGCTTCAATTGCCAGTGTGTCGTATTGGGTTTCTGCGACGCTTTGATCATTCACTGCTGCGGCATGAGCTTGATTTGCTGCGTTAATAGCCTGTTTTAGTTCACTTTTAAGTTTATTTATGATTAAAATAACTAATGACTTTTTATTAATATTACCTTGATCCATTTTTCTACTAAATACTTTGTTACGATTACTGAAGATTCTACTACTATTAATGAGTGATCAGGGATTATTTTAAAGCAATATTACATGTGTCAAAATTAGCTTGTAATATCAAACAAAGGTGAGTAAGTTAACTTTATCTGGTATGACCAATAGAAAGGTAGTATGACTTCAACAATATTAAATGATAGCCCATTTCCACACCTGTTAGCCCCTTTAGAACTAGGTTTTACTCAATTAAGCAACCGTACGTTGATGGGGTCTATGCATACTGGACTTGAAGAAGAAAAAGGTGGCTTTGCCAAGTTGGCGGCTTTTTATGAAGAGCGCGCTAAAGGCGGTGTTGGTCTTATTGTTACTGGTGGTGTTAGCCCAAACAAACGTGGCAGAATAGCTCCTTTTGGCAGTGAACTAAGTCATTTTTGGCATGTGAATAAACATAAGCAAGTGACCGATGCTGTACATAAGTATCCGACAAAAATATGTTTGCAGCTATTACATACAGGCCGTTATGCCTTTCATCCATTTAGCGTTGCACCCAGTAAAATTAAATCGCCTATCACTCCGTTTACTCCTAAAGCGATGTCGGTAAGACAAATTATAGGCACCATTAAAGATTATGCTCACTCAGCAAGTTTAGCAGCAAAAGCTGGATATGATGGTGTGGAAATTATGGGTAGTGAAGGCTATTTAATTAATCAGTTTACTTGTATTCGCACTAACCAGCGTGATGATGAATGGGGTGGGAATATAGAAAACCGTATGCGTTTAGCTATTGAAACCATAAAAGCTGTTCGAGCCAAAGTAGGTGATAAGTTTATTATTATTTTCCGTCTATCTATGCTTGATTTAGTTGAAGGCGGTAATAGCTGGGATGAAGTTGTTTTGATGGCAAAAGCGGTTGAAAAGGCAGGCGCTACTTTAATCAATACTGGTATTGGCTGGCATGAAGCGAGAGTGCCAACCATAGTCACGTCTGTGCCAAGAGCTGCTTTTACTTGGGTAACTGAGCGAATGAAAAAAGAGGTGTCTATTCCCCTTATTACCACTAACCGTATTAATACTCCTGAAGTCGCTGAAGAGATTTTAGCAACGGGGCAGGCCGACATGGTTTCTATGGCGCGACCGTTTTTAGCGGATGCTGATTTTGTTAATAAAGCTGCGGAGAATAAGTCAGATGAAATCAATACCTGTATTGGTTGTAATCAGGCCTGCTTAGATCATGTTTTCCAACAAAAGCGTGCTTCTTGTTTGGTGAATCCTAGAGCCTGTTATGAAACGGAGCTTAATTTTGACCAAGCAAATAAAACTAAAAAACTAGCTGTTATTGGCGCTGGCCCTGCGGGCTTAGCTTTTAGTGTTTATGCTGCTCAGCGAGGTCATCAGGTTCAGCTATTTGACAAAATAAGCGAAATTGGCGGACAATTTAATGTTGCCAAACAAATACCAGGAAAAGAAGAGTTTTATGAAACCTTGCGATACTTTAACAAGCAACTTGAATTACTTAATGTCTCAGTGCACCTCAATAGTGAGCAGAACGCAGAAAGTTTAATTTCGGCAGGCTTTGATGAGGTTATTTTAGCAACTGGCATTAAACCAAGAACGTTAGATATAGAGGGCTTTGAGCATCCTAAGGTATTGAGTTATTTACAAGTATTACGTGACAAAACCCCTGTTGGAGCAAAAGTTGCGATAATTGGTGCAGGTGGAATTGGTTTTGATGTGGCAACTTTTCTAGCAGAGAGTAGTCTTGCTGAATCTGGAGAATCGTTAACAACCAACCCAGAAGCGTGGCTAAACAACTGGGGCGTAGACAAAGCGTATCAAGAGCCGGGAGCTTTGAACACCGATAAACTGTTTGAAAAAGTAGCAACCAACCGCCAGATTTCTTTATTGCAACGTAAAACTACTAAGGTAGGTAAAGGGCTTGGCAAAACTTCAGGCTGGGTGCACCGAGCTAATTTAGTTAAACATGGCGTTAATATGATCCCGGGCGTAAGTTATAAATCTATTTCTGATGAAGGTTTATTGATTGAAGTAAATGGTAAAGAACAGTTGCTTGATGTTGATAATATTGTCATTTGTGCAGGGCAAGAGCCTAATCGTGAATTACAACAAGTACTGGAAAATGCTGGCATGAATGTGTATTTAATTGGTGGCGCTCATGTTGCTGCGGAGCTTGATGCTAAACGGGCAATTCGTCAAGCAGCTGAATTAGCAATGGTAATTTAATTATAAAGTAATAAATCAATAGCTAAGCAAAGTACTCTTTAGCCAAGCTGCTGTTCTGTTCGTTAACAAGTTGCAAGCAGATAAATATTTGTTACAACTTGCGGATAACTTGTCAGAACAATTAGAAAAATTTACTTTAGAAAAGTAGAAACTGACGTATACTGCTGCAAACGTACTTATTGTTATTAAGATAAACTTTGACTTTTGAAATGAAAAATTTAGTGGTTAGTGATGCGGATATTGATGTTTTTTCTGCGCCAAAACAATACAAGCAACAATTATTGTCATTAATTGCTAATGCTCGCCGTCGTATCTATATCACAGCACTTTACTTGCAAGACGATGAAGCAGGTCGAGAAATAATGCATGCCTTATACGAAGCCAAAGAAAGTATCCCAGAATTAGACATTAAAATATTTGTTGACTTTCATCGGAGTCAACGCGGCTTAATTGGTGAAAAAGAAAACTTGGGAAACCGCGCATTATATCTTGCTTTAGCACAGAAATATCAGCAAAAAATTGCTGTGTATGGTATTGGTGTTAAGCGAAAAGAGATCTTTGGTGTACTGCATTTGAAAGGCATGGTTTTTGATGAAGTGCTTTTTTATACGGGTGCTAGTATTAATGATATTTATATGCAGCAAGGAGAGCGTTATCGTCTAGATAGATATTACCAAATTGATAGTTCTGCTCTCGCAAATAGTTTTTGCCAATATTTAAATTATACTTTTGTTAATTCAAAACTAGCACCATTACTTAATGAGGCTGAGTTACCTAGTGCCATTCAGCAAAAAAGAAATATTATAGCGTTAAAATCATTATTGAAAAAATCAGCTTATCAGATGATTTTTGAAGGGTGTGATAAAAAGTCGGGTGTGATCATTAACCCAATATCAATAACGCCTTTAATTGGATATGGGCGTCGAAAAAATAACTTAAATAAAACTATTCGCAATACTATTAAAAATACTCAGCAAAAGTTGTTAATTTTTACCCCTTACTTTAACTTGCCACCAGTATTAGCGAAAGATGTCGTTAAAGCCTTAAAGCGCGGTGTCAGTATTACGTTAGTTGTGGGCGATAAAACAGCGAATGACTTTTACATTGCCGATGAATCTGCATTTAGTACTATTGGCATTGTGCCATATATTTATGAAATGTTATTAAGGCGCTTTGTTAAACGTTATCAAAATTTTATTGATAACGGGTTATTGAATATACATTTATGGCGGCATGAAGATAATAGCTTTCACTTAAAAGGTATTATTAGTGATGAGCGTTATCATCTGTTAACGGGGAGTAATTTAAATCCACGTGCATGGACATTAGATTTAGAAAATGGCATGTTGCTTGATGATCCTTCGCATAGCTTAATGACTAAAGTGGCACCAGAGCTAATGGGTATTATGGAACACACTAAAAAAGTAAATAATTTTAGTGAAATTGATGCAGTTGGTGATTACCCAGAAAAGCCTAGAAAATTACTTAATAAAATACGCTTTGCCCAAATAGATCGTCTTTTGAAACGTTTTTTGTAGAATATTTTAGGTATAAGTTAGAAAGATTGTTTAGCTTGAATTCTAATTTCAAAACTATCAATTTCAGCGTTATTGCTTTGTGGAAAAGCAAAATCAATATGAATGACTTGATGATTGCCAGCTGAATGAGGTGAATATAATCTAGCGCCAATACCAACAGAATATAGCCATTCACCTTCAATGTTTTCTTCAACTCCCAAGGCGTCTATATCACCAAAAGCTCTGCCTGTATCAAAAAAAGCGGCACCAGCAAGATCGAATAGTTTAAATAAATTTATATATGGGTAGTAACGTATTTCACTAGTAAACTTGACGCTATGATTACCGTGTTGATATTGCAGTGGAAAGCCTCGAACACCACTACCACCACCTATGGTGACAAGTTTATCAAGATATTGATTCTGGCTTATCACATTGGTGTTATTTAAATAAACCCCCCAGTTTGTATTAAGATTGTAAAAATACTCAGTGTCAATGCTAAGTAATAGGCGATTACTTCCTTGGTCATAAATATTACCATTTACCGCTATATTCATCAGTAAAAGCGCATCATCATGAATTTCAAATCCTTTATTGATGTTTACCTGAAATAACGCCCAAGCACTATGCTCCTTACTGCCGTCACTAAGTCCTAATCGAGAACTAAATTGCCAGCCATGGTTGAAGTCTTCTATCTGAGTAATCAAATGAATGTTAGTGAGTTTTTTAAAATTTTTTTCTATATAGTCGAAGCCAATCCACGGATACACAAAGTCGCGATTTTGTGGTAAAAATAGTGAGTTGGGGTTGCTGTTTGCTTTGTCGGTATAAGAAAAATTATGTTGGTCTTGTGTGATACCCACACGATATCGCATTAATTCATTTTCATTATTAGCATTTAACCAAGCATGTTCGGCATTTTTATAACGGATGTTATGGGCATAAATAGCTAATTTACTATTGTTTTGATAAATAGTGTCATTTCGATATTCTTCATTAAAACCATATAGATAGGCTTTGTTAGTATAGAAGCTGGCAAAATGCTTTTGTAAGAATAAAGACTGTTGAGTACCATCGTCATTATCAGCAAAGCGTAGTTTTAAATCGATGTTTTGTTTTCTAAATAAAGGAATAGTACTGGTGATTTTAAAACCTTTACGTTGAGAGTTTCTATAAGTTTCAATCTCAGCATCGATACCTAAACCTAATAAATTACGTTCTTTAATGCCAAAACTATAAGTACTTTCTCCTCCTTGGCGACCAAAACTTATGGTTGGCATTAGTGACCAATTATCCCACGTAGTAATGGTGATGTTTTCTACCATTTCATCGCTAGTTACTTTTGCATCGCGTAAGTATTTTCTACTACGTAAATGTCTTTCTAATTCAGCCATGTCGAAGAAGTTTTTATCACATTTATTAATAAAAAAGGCGGCTTCGTTTTCAAGAGTAAACTCTTTAGTGTCTATATGAATAGTATTTGCCCAGCGATGAAGAAAAATAAAACCTTTTTCACTTTTATCGAAAATAGTGTGTGGCTTGAAAATGATTTTTGACTGTTCTTGATTACATGTATTTTCTTGAGTGAAAACTTTTTGAGGATGCGCTTCTTGTCCGTCAGCACTTAATGCTGTGATGCTAGTTATTAGTGAAAATACGGCAATAGTCGTGGAAAATAACAGCTGTGAATATTTACTGCAGATGAAAATAATGTAAATCCTTTTATGAAAGGCTATAAATTAAGTATAGCCTTTAATTAATTTTTTTATTTATTTCTAGCTGCTTTATCACCCATGGCAAGAGCCAGATATGAAGCAGTAATAACACAAGTACATAAGCTGAGTAAGAGTAAAGAGTTCTTCATATTGGTCTGTTTTCTTTTGCTATAATAAGTTTGTAATAAATTGACTGATTTTTCTATGACTTTTCTTCTGTCTGAAGTTACTATAGCTGCTATGTGCAGATAAAAATAGAGAAAAATAGTTCATGTTTACAGAAAAGTTAATGCCACGTTTTACTGATACAGATGCTCTTGGTCATATTAACAACACTAAAGTGCCAGTATGGTTTGAAGGTGCAAGAGAGCCAATATTTAAATTATTCGTTCCAGATCTTGATATAAAAAATTGGCAACTTATTATTGCTAAAATTGAAGTTTCTTACCATGGACAGTTATTTTATGGGCAAGAAGTTGAAATACGTACCTACATTAGTCGTATAGGCGGTGCCTCCTTCGATGTTTACCAAGAAATTTGGCAACATGGTGAAAAGTGTGTTTCAGGTACTGCGGCTATGGTTAATTTTGATTACAAAACGCAGAGCTCTAAGAAAATATCAGATGAAATTAAAGAGCAATTAAGTAAGCACATTTATCAATAATAGTAATTATATTTTTAGCTAATTTGATAAAAATCAATTAGCTAAAAATAAATAGCTTTTAATCGAAAAAAGCGCTCGAATTTGTTCTCTTCTCCCTATAGAATTACTCCCTTAATTAAATTTTTTAACTTGTAAATTGAAATGTTTGCTTAGCGTTCATTTTGTTTTAGAAGTGTATAATCAATAGGATTTTTCATGGCAGGTGTAAATAAAGTAATAATTGTAGGTAACTTGGGTAAAGATCCCGAGGTACGTTTTATGCCTAATGGCGGCGCAGTAGCAAACATTACTGTGGCAACGTCAGATACGTGGAAAGACAAGCAAACAGGTGAACAAAAAGAAAAAACTGAATGGCACCGTGTGGTAATGTTTGGTAAGTTGGCAGAAATTGCGGGTGAATATTTGAAAAAAGGGTCAAAAGTTTACCTTGAGGGTTCATTACAAACCCGTAAATGGACTAACCAACAAGGGCAAGACCAATATACTACTGAAATTGTATTACAAGGCTTTAATGGCGTGATGCAAATGTTAGATAGTAAATCTTCAGGTCAAGGTGGCTTTCAAGGTCAGCAACAAGGTGGCTTCCAACAGCAACAGCAAGCGCCACAGCAGTCAGGCGGTTTTTCTTCGCAAGGGCAACCGCAAGCTCCTCAGCAATCTTATAATAAACCAGTTCAGCAAAGTGGTTTTGCTCAACAAGGGCAGCAACAAGCACCTCAACAACAAGGTGGTTATGCTTCTCAAGGTCAACAACAACAAAGTGGTTTTTCTCAGCAAGGACAACAACAGCAAGCTCAACAAGCTCCTAAAGTGAACCCTCAAGAGCCATCAATTGATTTTGATGATGATATTCCGTTTTGACCGGAATATTTTTAAAATGTAAAGAAAAGGTGAGCGTAAGCTCGCCTTTTTTCGTTTTAAAACAATGGTTTTGTTTATTAGTTCGTAAACGAAGAGAGGTAGAATAACTTAACCAAATAAATCGTAGGGTTTTTGTATATGCCATTTTGTTCCTATTTATTCTAAAATATTTAATGGGGTTCTGCTAGAAGTGTAATTAGTTGAAATCAATTGTTTTTTTTTTGCATGTTTTTTCTTGAACGATCAATTCTATTGCTTTTTATATAGAATAAACTATTGACGATAACTATTTAATAGAATAAATTTTCACCATAAAGGTATTCAAAGGATTGATATGTCGTTATTTAGAAAGGAAGCTATTTCCCATCAAAGTGAGCGTTTAACAGGCGCTATCACCTTAGCTCAACCATTATCGCTCAAGCTAACTGTCGTTATTTTAGTTTCTGTTGCGGTGGCCATTGTTACTTTCCTTTTTAATGCAGAATATTCTCGTAAAGAAACGGTTCGCGGTTTTTTAATGCCGAATAAAGGTGTAATAAAGAGTTTTGCAAGTCAAGGCGGCACCATTGAGAAATTATGGGTGAAAGAAGGTGATAAAGTTATTAAAGGGCAATCACTTGCAACACTTTTAGTTCAGCAAAGTAATACTGAGGGTATTAATTTAAGCACTCAATTAATGGAGCAATTAACAGAGCAATACACATTAATTGATGATGAAATCAAACAACATCAACAACTTAAAAATCAAGAAGTAGAGAACTTAAATAAACGCGAGCAGGCATTAAAAAAAGAGCGATGGGCACTCAAAAGCCAATATAAGTTGGCAAATGAAAAACTTTCTATTTTACAAAAACAGCAGCAACAGCAATCAATTCTTGAAGGAAAACAAGAAAAACAAAATATTGCTCGCTTATTATTGCAACAACAAAATAAATTAAGCCAAGTCGGCTTTAACTTTACCAATATCCCTCAGCAATATACGTTGCGAATAAATAACCTCAAACGCCAACAAGCAGATCTTCAGCGACAATTGGCACAAGTAGCAAGCAATTATAAATACACTATAACTGCGAGCAACAGTGGCTTTGTTACAGGTATTCAAGTTGTTGAAGGTGAAACTTTATCGCAAACAAAAGCACAATCTAAACCCTTGTTGCATATATTGCCTGAAGACTCGGAGTTAGTTGCTGAACTGTTATTGCCTACTCGATCTGCTGGTTTTATTCAAGTTGGCAATAATACTCGATTACGTTTTGATGCTTTTCCTTATCAGCGTTTTGGCTTTATCAGCAGTGAAATCATTCGTATTGATCAAACATTGATTACACCCAATGAAATTCAACTTCCAATAGCATTACAAGAGCCTGTTTATCGTTTGCGAGCAAAATTAAATCAGCAACAAATGAAAGCATTTGGTAAAGCGTTTGACTTAAAAAGTGGCATGTTGTTTGAGGCTGACATTATGCTAGAACAGCGTACCTTAATTGAGTGGTTACTTGAACCGATTTACAGCTTGCGAGGTAGGGTAAGTTAACTATGTCACTTTTAGCATTACCGTCATCTTCGAAGTGTCTGATCGAAGATCTACTGGTTTAAGCAATGAAAATAAAAGTGAAAAGAATATTTCTGATGAGGAAACTCTTTTTAAGAGTAACTTTGTTGGAAAATAGAGTGGCTGACTTTAGTCAAACTTTAGCGAGATGAGCTAAAGTCAGCCTATTAATCGCTGATTCAAATGATTGAATTAGCACTTAACAACTCGACAATGAATGTCGAGTATATGGAGTATAACATTATGCGTGAATTAAGAGTAAATGAAATGGAGCAAGTACACGGTGGAATAATTTGGTCTATTCCTAGAATAACTGTAAGTTTGGTTGGTGCTTACAGAACTATTTCTAGTATTAAGTGGGGTACTGCATCATATGACGATATGACGATTGCACCTTAAAACGCATCATTGAAGTTAATAATCTAATAATTAAGGAATAAAAATGAAAGAGTTAACAATCAAAGAAATGAAATCTGTTAATGGTGGATTTCCTCCACTTTTAGTCTTTTTTGCGGCTGAAGCACTTTATGGTTACAGTGCTTATCAAACACTCAAATGGCTAGGTGCAGAAACTGCAACAACTGCAACACCATAATAATTTTAGGAAAAATCAACGCCGACTTTTATTAAAGTCGGCTTATATATGGATGCATAATAATGAACAATAATAACGAAGAAAAAAATAATATAGAAACAAATAAAATTGAATTAAATGAATCTCTTAAAAAAGATAAAAATGAAGGTGGCTTTTCATTTTTTGATTCTGTTAATTTTTTTACAGGCTTTATAGATTTCATTAAATATCTTTTTAAGTAAAGTAATTCATGTTCCTAAATTGACAATAAACTTTTCATAAATTGTAAAGGCAATAATGAGAAATCATCTACTCATTCTTGAAATATTTGATCATGAAACATCTGAGTTGACGAACAAGATTCATTCTTAATTGAGCATAAATACAAAAATAGGGCATAGGAAAAGATTATGATGAAAGAAAGCTACCTTATCGAAAGTAAATTCTCAATTTTTGGCACCTTTTTATGGATGCTATTTCTCACTCTTGGCATCCAAGCCATACTTTGTTTTATCGCTGCTGTTGGTATTGCTACTTTAGGTGCGTCAAACAATGAGCTTGAGCTTCTCTTTATGCGACCTGATGCTATAACAATAATTGGGGTAATAGCCGCTATTTTGTCAATCCCATTGATAAAAAAAGCTGCATATCAACCAGGTAAGACATTTCCATTTGAGTTTTTAGCGTTTCAAACGGTTAATAGAACTACATTAGCAAAAGTGTTGTTGTCAGGTGTTGGCTGTTATACCTTTATGTCATTGGCAAGTTATGTGTTATCAATTGAAACGCCACAATTTATGATAGATGTCAAATCACAAACCCATTCAACTTTCGATATAATGATGTTAGTGCTTGGTATTTGTATTGTTGCCCCTATAACTGAAGAAGTGATTTTCCGTGGACTTGCCTATGCACGATTGATAAAAAGCAGAGTTGGTGTTACCGGAGCTATTATTATCACCAGTTTAGTTTTTACCGCTATCCATACTCAATATGACTTTATAGTTTTAGCTCTATTATCTATGTTCGCCTTTCTACTTGGTTATGTTCGTTATAAAACTGGTAACCTTGTTTATTGCATAGTCTTACACATGCAATTGAATATCTTATCAACAATAGAGTTATTTGTTTTTTTGTAAATCAAATAGATTTCCCACTGAGCTTTAATTATGAACACTCACCTTAATTTTTCTGTTAATAAATCTGTTCCGCTTATTTTACAATCTGAAATAGCCGAATGTGGTCTAGCATCAATGGCTATGGTCGCAAGCTATCATGGCCACCAACTCGATATGGCAGCCATGCGTAAGCGTTTTTCTGCTAACTTAAAGGGCATGAATCTTCAGCAACTTATCGAGTTGGGTGATAGCTTAGGCTTGGCTAGTCGGGCGCTACAATGTCCTATAGATGATGTGCATAAACTCGCTGCGCCTTGTATTTTACATTGGGATTTAAATCACTTTGTC
>Ga0209081_1001387_pt1 | contig 14498 bp, 11 predicted proteins | sample GOMGulsemesocosm_4_FD_184636 | JGI IMG/M metagenome (GOLD analysis project Ga0209081, IMG submission 184636) | Methane-oxidizing microbial communities from mesocosms in the Gulf of Mexico - GOM15B Gulf of Mexico (SPAdes) (version 2) | ecosystem: Environmental > Aquatic > Marine > Cold seeps... | reverse complement strand
CAGCAGGCTCTTGATTCCACATACTGTCATTTAAACAGCGCCAATGGTTTACATTTATTTCACTTTCACCGTCAATTTGACTTTGACAAGTTTGGCAAAGGTAGATGCACTGTTGCGCACTTAAATCACTCGTTGGTGGTACAGGATAAACAACTAAATTATCAGTAGAGGTACACAGTTCACAACTACTATTACTACGTTGTTTTAACGCTTGTTCGCTAGGCATAAATTTTCCTAATATAAATAAGATTGATACACATTTTTAATGTCGTGAGTATAACATGATTTATATATAGTCGTTTAATGCGTTTAATAAATACGTTTAATACGTTTAAAGAAATCGAGGTTAAAGCCTCGCCTACAAGGATGTCTATTTTGTTGTTGTAATATCAGTATTTTTATACGCACCATTTATTATCGATATTGGCAGAAATGGTTTATTTTTTTTGCAAACAAAGTAACCAATGGCGGCAACAAGCACCCCATCATAATATAAAAAAGGGATGCGCTTTCGCTGCCATGGTGGAATATTTAGCTCTTGTAGTACTTTTTTTAAGGGGCGGGAATGATTGCGATAATCGGGTAAACAAGTGGGGTTGTTATGACTAAAACGAATAGAAACATGACTATTTATGCTTGGTAAAGTTATCAGTAAATGTTTACTGTCACTTTGCCTAACTTCCACTTCACTTTGCTGATCCTTATTTCGTTTAGGTTGATTTACAGAAAACTGAAGTTTGCCTAAATTATCAGGCAACTCAATTTCTTGGTTTCTATTTAATGTTTTTAGCTCTACAGACCAGTCACTAATATCTTTGAAATTTTCCGTTAAATATAAAGCACTTTTGTAACGCCGAAAATAGTTTTCTCCGACTTTAACCGCAGGATTTTTATCACTGCTCGCGTTTAATTGTTGTTTCAGCTGATTTAATTGTTCTGTACTTGGCATTAAGCAGCGGTTATGCGCTAAAAAATAACGAATTAAATTATTAAAGCGAGCAGTCGATAATTGCTGCAAGGCTTTTACAGACAATATTTTTGAAGTTTTCGCATTTTTCGAGTTTGTCACAGTGTGCTGTTGACACAAAATGAGATCTTCAGCGGCCAGTTCGTCAAGTAGTAATTGACCTTCTCGACAATGGTCACTACTGCGATTAATAGTATTAACCATACTAGGCCAACGTTTCGTGATTAATGGCATCACTTTTTGTCGAATAAAATTACGATCAAAACGAGTATCTACATTAGATTCATCTTCAACCCAAGTTAAGTTATGTGCATTGGCGTATTCAATAATTTGTGCGCGTGAAATAGCAAGAAATGGACGAACGAGTAAGTCTTTGCCCTGCTGTGTTTCAGCGACCATAGCCGATAAACCTTTTAAACCTGAACCACGCTTTAAAGCCAATAAAAAGGTTTCAGCTTGATCATCGCTATGGTGTCCTGTAAGAATTATTGACGATGATAAAGAGGTACTTTGTAAGGAGTTATATCGAGCATCTCGCGCTAACGCTTCTAACGACTGCTGTGCTTGTGCTTGAATATCAACCTGAAAAACAACTAAAGGGAGGTTTACTTGCTGGCATTGTTGTGTAGCAAATGCTTGCCACTGTTGGGCATTTTCACTCAAACCATGATTAACATGACACACTGTAATAGTGTTTTTCAAAAGTGCTTTAGCTTTTAATGAAGCTAAAGCGTAGAGTAATACTTGTGAGTCAACGCCTCCACTGTAGGCAATAACAAGTGGTGTTTTGGGGTGCTTACTAATAGCATCAAAAAGTGAGGATTCTATTTTATTCATAAGTATGATTAATTCTCACTTACCGTTTGTCAAAATTCATTAACAAATTGGTGGGCAAAAATATTGCCCACTCTACGGTTAGGATTTTGCTTTTTTAACAATAACCAAATGACATTAATTTTTCATAACGTTTTTCAATTAATTGGTCTTTATCTAATTTTTCTAACTCAGTAAGATCACGCTTAATTGCTTGTTTTAATGTAGCGGCCATTTGATCCATATCACGATGAGCGCCACCTAATGGCTCTTCAACAATATTATCAATCAGCTCTAATTCTTTAATACGTTGTGCTGTAATACCCATGGCTTCTGCTGCAGTGGGTGCTTTTTCAGCCGTTTTCCATAAAATTGAAGCACAACCTTCAGGTGAAATTACTGAATAAGTAGAATATTGCAACATATTGACTTTATCACCCACACCAATAGCTAATGCGCCACCTGAGCCACCCTCACCAATCACTGTACAAATAATAGGAACGGTTAAACGAGCCATTACTTTCAAGTTACGAGCAATAGCTTCACTTTGGCCACGTTCTTCAGCCCCAATACCTGGATATGCACCGGGGGTGTCGATAAAAGTAATAATTGGCATGTTGAAACGTTCTGCCATCTCCATTAAACGTAAAGCTTTGCGATAACCTTCAGGGCGAGGCATAGCAAAATTACGTTTTACTTTTTCAGCTGTTGAACGACCTTTTTGATGGCCAATAATTACTACTGCTTTACCGTCTAATCGAGCGGTACCACAAACAAGAGCGCTGTCATCAGCATAAGCTCTATCACCAGCTAACTCATCAAACTCAGTAAAAATACGTGGAATATAATCAAGTGTATAAGGGCGCTGTGGGTGACGAGCAACTCGCGCTGTTTGCCAAGGATCTAAATTAGAAAAAACTTTCTTAGTTAGCTCTTTATTTTTTTCGCGTAATTGAGTGATTTGCTCTTCTAAATCAAGATCTAATTCTTGACCTGTATTAACAAGCTGTAACTCTTCAATTTTCGCATTAAGTTCGGCAATAGGTTGTTCAAAATCTAAAAAGTTTAATGACATAGTGTTCTCTGCACTTAATAATTTTTGTTTAGGGTAATTTAATTTTTCAATTTACATTTTTAAATTTACTTAAACTGCAAGGTGACGTTGTCTGCACCTAATAGTTCTTTTAAATCATATAATAACACATCAGCAGGAGAAACCCGCCATTCTACACCAAGTTCTAACATACCATACGCTTCTTTACACTGATAAAATACTCTAACAGGGCAAACACCTTCTTTGTATGGTGTTAATATATGCGTAAATTGATCGATAAAATCAGTAGCAACTTGTGCTTTATCTACGTGTAAATCAAGTGAAGTCACGTAATTTTCTCTTGCGCTAGCAATGGTCATGACATCTCTGGCGGTCATTGTATTACCTCCAGAGTAATCATCAAAGCTGACCTGTCCACTACAGACTAAAATAGCATCAGTTTCAAGTAATTCAGCAAATTTATCATAATCGTCTGGAAATAAACGCACACTCAAACGAGCACTTTTATCGTCTAGCGTGACTAATGCCCAACGGCGACCACGCTTATTAACCAAAACACGAACATCAACAACTAAACCAACCGCAATCGCTATTCTGTCTCGACCTGTGGGTTGCATTCCGACTAAGCGGCTTGTTGCGTATTTTTTAATTTCTGTTAAATAACGATCAATAGGGTGACCCGTTAAATAAAGTCCTAAGGTTTCTTTTTCGCCATCAAGCCATACTTCTTCCGACCATTTTTTTACTTGTTTAAATGACTGACGAGAATCTGTTTGTTCATCGTTAATTAAACCAAATAAATCATTTTGTCCCAATGACTCAGCTTTGGCATGTTGCTCAGCAGCTTTTATCGCTTCTGGTAAGGTTTCAAATAACGCTGCGCGATGTGGTAAATTTTTACCGTCTTTTGTTAAGGTGTAAGTTGGACCAAGCGCATCCATTGCCCCTGATTTAATTAATTTTTCCAGCACCCGTTTGTTGGTTTTCTTTAAATCTAATCGAGCGCAAAAATCAAATAAATCAGTGAATATTCCACCAGTTTGGCGTGCGGCGATAATAGCTTCAATAGGGCCTGCACCCACACCTTTTACTGCGCCAATACCATAAATAATTTGATCGTTATCATTAACAGTGAATTTATATTGACCCAAATTTACATCAGGTGGCAGTAAATCAATATTCATATTGCTACATTCATCAACTAAGATAACAATTTTTTCGGTGTTATCCATATCCGCTGACATCACAGCTGCCATAAATTGCGCTGGAAAATGGGTTTTCATCCACAGTGTTTGATAAGAAACCAGTGCATAAGCGGCCGAATGAGATTTGTTAAAACCATAGCCAGCAAATTTTTCTACTAGATCGAAAATTTTCATGGCTAGCTCGCCATCAACGCCTCGGTCTATTGCACCCTGTTCAAAGCCTGCACGTTGCTTAGCCATTTCTTCAGGTTTTTTCTTACCCATAGCACGGCGGAGCATATCAGCGCCCCCAAGAGAATAACCTGCAAGCACTTGCGCTATTTGCATGACTTGCTCTTGATACAAGATGATGCCATACGTTGGTTCTAATACGGGTTTTAAGTCTTCATGTTGCCATTTTTCATCAGGATAGCTAACTTCTTCACGTCCATGTTTACGTTCAATAAAGTTATCAACCATGCCTGACTGTAAAGGTCCAGGTCGAAACAGTGCTACTAGGGCAATAATATCTTCAAAACAATCAGGCTTGAGTTTATCAATAAGCGATTTCATACCGCTAGATTCTAATTGGAATACTGCGGTTGTTTGTGAGGCAAGTAGTAATTTAAAACAGGCTTTGTCTTCAAGATCAATCGTAGTGATGTCAATAGGCTCTTTGCCTGCTTCAAGCAGTTTTACATCCGCCATTTCTATTGCCCACTGCAAAATAGTCAGTGTTCTTAGTCCTAAAAAATCAAACTTGACTAAGCCAGCATCTTCTACATCATTTTTATCAAATTGTGTTACGGGATTTTTGCCTTCATCATCACAATACAATGGCGCAAAATCAGTTATGGTGGTAGGAGAAATAACCACGCCACCGGCATGTTTACCCGCATTTCGTGTAGTGCCTTCTAAAATACGGCACATATCAATAAGACCTTTTACGTCAGTGTCTTGTGCGTAAATTTCGGGCAGCTTAGGCTCTTCTTCAAAGGCTTTTGCTAGCGTCATGCCGGGTGTTGGTGGAATAAGCTTTGAAATTCGGTCAACAAAACCATAGGGATGCCCAAGCACACGACCCACATCTCGAATAACCGCTTTTGCTGCCATCGTACCAAAGGTGATAATTTGTGATACCGCATCGCGACCATAAAGTTCGGCAACGTGATCAATCACTTCATCACGCCTGTCCATGCAAAAATCAATATCAAAATCAGGCATAGAAACCCGTTCTGGATTTAAGAAACGTTCAAACAGTAAATCATATTCTAAGGGGTCTAAATCCGTTATATCTAAGGCATAAGCGATCAATGATCCTGCACCTGAACCACGCCCAGGGCCTACTGGAATATTATGGTCTTTACTCCACTGAATAAACTCCATCACGATTAAGAAATAACCAGGGAAGCCCATGTTATTAACCACTTCAAGTTCAATCGCTAAACGTTCATCATAGGGTTTTCTTATTTGTGCAAAATCATCCGCCTTACGATCAAACAATTTATCAAGGCGCTTTTCTAAACCTTCTTGTGAAACTTTGATAAAAAAATCATTAATTTCTAGCCCGTCAGTGGGAAAATCAGGTAAAACATATTCACCTAAAGTCACGGTAACATTGCATCGTTTAGCGATTTCTACAGAGTTAGTTAAGGCTTCGGGAATGTCGCTAAATAATTCACACATTTCTTCTTCTGAACGAAAATACTGTTCAGGACAATAACGTTTAGGACGTCGTTTATCATCAAGTGTAAAACCATCGTGAATAGCGACGCGAATTTCATGGGCATCAAAATCATCAGGAGAAAGAAACATCACTTCATTCGTCGCAACAACGGGCAAGTTATGTTTTGTTGCTAAATCAACGGCTAAATGGAGATAGTTTTCTTCATCTGTTCTGCCCGTACGAATAAGTTCAAGGTAAAAACAATCGCGAAAATGTTCTTGATAAAAACAAACCATGTTATTAACAAGTTCGGCATTACCTTTAAGTAGCGCTTTGCCTATATCTCCTTCGCGCCCGCCAGAAAGTAATAGTAAACCGACTTTAAATTCAACAAGCCATTGCTTATCTATAACGGCTTTATTTTGTAAATGACCACGCATATAGGCTTTAGAAATTAATTCTGTAAGATTCTTATAACCAACATTATTAGTCGCGAGTACAACTATGCGTGAAAGCTCATCACCTAACTCATCACTTTTTACCCAAAAATCACAACCGATAATAGGTTTTATACCTGCATTATGCGCTGCATGATAATATTTAACTAAGCCACATAAATTAGTTTGGTCGGTAAGAGCTAGCGCTGGCATATTCAGCTCAACGGCTTTAGCAATAATCGCTTTAACTTTTTTTAAACCATCACACATCGAATAATCGCTGTGTACACGTAAATGAATAAATTTAGGATCGTTTGTTTCAATCATGTCGTAACCCTAAAACTCTCGCAACGGGTTTGAAGCTTTGACGATAACAATCTAATACACCGTGCTCAATTATTTTGGCTAAATGCATTTTGGTTGGATAACCTTTGTGTTGCGCAAAACCATATTCAGGATGAAGCTTATCAAGCGCTATCATTTCATTATCGCGAGCGACTTTTGCTAATATAGAGGCGGCGCTGATTTCAATAACGCGATCATCACCTTTGACTACTGCTTGACTGTTAATGGCGCCCTGTTTACAAGCAAAGGTAGGTGTACGATTTCCATCAACCAAAACATAATCAGGAGTTACATCTAAAGCTTGCACGGCGCGTTGCATAGCAAGCATAGTGGCATGAAGAATATTTAAGGTGTCGATTTCTTCTGGGCTAGCTCGCCCTATTGACCAAGATATCGCTTTTTCTTTTATTTCTTCACTGAGTAACGTACGTTTTTTTTCTGATAGCTTTTTTGAATCCATCAGTCCCTCAATAGGGTTGTCGGGATCTAAGATCACTGCTGCGGTAACCACATCACCAACAAGAGGGCCTCGCCCTACTTCATCAACACCCGCAATACAGTAGGCTATGGGATATTCAAATGGCGGTAATAGCTTTTTGGTTGTCATAATTACGGGGTATCATTCTTTATAGCTGCGTATTTATAGATGCATTTTAATTACGTATTAATTACATATTAATTACATATCAATTACGTATCATCTGCATCTTAGGTCTTGGTAAATTTTGCTGAAAGTAAGGCAATAACGGCTTTAGCCGCTTGCTTACTTGCATTACACTTTAATTGTTGATGAATAGCGATAAAGCTCTCATTGAGCGATGTTTGGTCTTGATAAAGGCGTTCTTTTACTAATGGAATAATATTTTCAGGGCAAACTGCATTTTGTAATAACTCGGGCACTAATGATTTATTCACCAATAAATTTGGCAGTGAAAACCATTTTAATTTCACTAATCTTTTACCTAAAAAGTAAGTCAACGGACTGAACTTATAACAAATAACCATCGGTCTTTTAATTAATGCAGCTTCTAAAGTAACCGTACCTGAAGCCGTTAACAAACAATCACTTGCTGCCATGACCGATTGCGTTCTATCAATAATGACTTTGATCGTTAAATCTGGAGCAAGCTCAGCTTTAAGTGTATTAAATTGTTCTGCGCGTAGTTCACTCACCATTGGGGCAACTAATAGTAAGTTTTTATCTTCTTGCTGTAACTGTCTCGCACTTTGAAAAAAGGGTGTAAGTAAACGAGATAATTCACCACCTCGACTACCGGGCATTAACGCTAATATTTTTGAGTTGGGTGGTAAGTCAAGCTCAACTCGCGCTTGTTGTTTATCACTAAACATAGGAATATCATCAGCTAAGGGGTGTCCAACAAAAGTACAAGGCACTTGATGTTTGTCATAAAAGGCTTTTTCAAACGGTAACAGTGATAACACCATATCAGTGGCTTTGGCTATTTTAAAAATACGCTTTTCACGCCATGCCCAAACTGAGGGGCTCACATAATGAATTGTTTTAATATCTTGTGCTTTGAGTCGTAACTCTAAGCCGATATTAAAATCAGGCGCATCAATACCAATGAAGACATCAGGTTTGTTAAGGGTAAAATAATTAATTAATGATTTTCTAACATGCAGTAATCGACGTAAACGCCCTAACACTTCAACTAAGCCCATCACGGCTAATTCTTCCATAGAGAATAGACTTTCAAAACCTAGTTTGTGCATTTTAGCGCCACCAATGCCAATAAACTTAGCATTAGGGTAATCTTTTAGTAATACTGACATTAAGCCAGCACCCAAGGTATCACCCGAGTGCTCACCAACAACAATACCGAATACAGGTGCTTTAGAAGAGGCAGTTTTAGAATGGGTAGCTTTAGAGTAGCTAGCTAATAAAGGTTCTGTCGCCATTATAATTAACGGATAATACCGCGAGTTGAGTTTTCAATGGAATCAGTAAATGCCGTTAATTCAGGAGAGGGGTTATCTCGTGAGGATATTTCTAACAGTGCATCGACAATAGATAATTTTTTTCGATAAATACTTTTGTAAGCGCGTTTAATCGACAAAATGGTATCACTTGCAAAGCCACGTCGTTTCAAACCTTCACTATTTAAACCAAAAGGTTTAGCTGGATGACCCGAGGCCATCACATAGGCAGGAATATCTTTTAACACTAAAGCGTTAGCTGCAACAAAACTATGGGAGCCAATATGACAAAATTGATGCACGCCTGACATGCCTCCAATAATAACATAATCGCCAACATGTACATGACCCGCAATAGAAGCATTATTAGCCATAATACAATGGCTACCTACCATACAATCATGAGCGACATGCGTGTAAGCCATAAATAAATTATTACTGCCAATTTTCGTTAAGCTATTATCTTGAATGGTACCTCTGTGAATGGTACAACATTCTCTAAAGGTATTATTATCACCAATAATTAGCTCCGTAGGCTCTCCTGCATATTTTAGATCTTGGCAATCTTCGCCTATGCTAGCAAATTGAAAAATTCGATTACCATCACCTATTTTTGTTGGGCCATTAATCACTACATGAGCGCTAATTTCACAATTATCACCAATAACGACATTACTCGCGATATAAGTCCAAGGGCCAATGGTGACGTTTTTACCAATAACAGCACCAGCTTCAATAATAGCTTGTGAGTGAATCATAAAGTATCCTAAAAAAGCTCGCAGTTAAAACCACTCCTGCAAAAAATTAAATCTATGGTTTTCTTCGTGCACACATAAGATCTGCAGAGCAAACAACTTGCCCATCGACTTTAGCTTCGCCATAAAACTTCCACATACCACGGCGCTCTTTAATAAATTCAACATGAAGGTGCATAGTATCTCCAGGTAAAACAGGCTTTTTAAAGCGGGCTTTATCAATAGAGGCAAAAAGATACATTTCGTTCTCATCGCGTGCTTCTGTACTTTTAAAGCCTAACAGCCCTGTTGCTTGAGCTAAAGCTTCTAGAATCAAAACACCTGGAAAGATAGCCAAATCAGGAAAGTGTCCTGTAAAAACCGGCTCGTTAATGGTGACATTTTTAATGGCATGTAAATATTGACGTGGTTCATAATCAACAACCTTATCAACCAATAACATAGGGTAGCGATGAGGAAGAAGTTCTTTAATTTCATTCAGTAAGATTGGTTTTTTTATAATGTCCAACTGATTTATCCTTTCATTAATAGATTGACTTTATAACCTGTGAGGCTACTTGTTTTCTAACTGTTTTTCAAGCGCTTTCACGCGTCTAGTTAAACTATCAAGACGCTTAATTCTGGCATTGGTTTTATGCCACTTATGATTTAATTCAACCGGCATACCCGATGAATAAACACCTGCCTGAGTAATGCTTTTGGTTACCATAGACATACCTGTAAATATAGTGTTATCGACAATATCAATATGGCCATTAATCCCAACAAGCCCTGCTATAGTACAGTTTTTACCAATACTGGAACTACCCGCAATAACACTACAACCCGCTATAGCGGTATTTTCACCAACAATGACATTATGCGCAATTTGAATTTGGTTATCGAGAATAACACCATTATGAATAACAGTATCTTCAAGTGCCCCTCTATCAATCGTGGTACTCGCACCAATTTCAACATGATCACCAATAATAACACGACCTAGCTGCGGTATTTTGTGCCATTTACTCTGTCCAGTAGCACCTTCATTAAGTGGCGCATAACCAAAGCCATCCGATCCAATAACGGTATTTGCTTGTATTAAACAACTCTTGCCAATTTTAACTTCATGGTAAATGCTGATATTACTCCACAGCTGAGTGTTTTGACCGATGTGAACATTCTTACCAATAAAACATCCCGCCCCAATGCTAACATTGTCACCAAGCGTAACACCTGACTCAATCACTGCATTAGCGCCAACACTGACGTTATCACCCAGCGTAACATTATCACTAAAAACAGCGCTAGGGTGAACACCACAAGCTGTTTTCGGTGTGGTATCTAGTAAATTAGCTAACAAAGCATATCCCATATAAGGATTGTCCATCACTAAAGCAGGAACTTGACATTCTGATAACATTTCAGGCGCAATAATAACCGCACTCGCTTGTGTTACCGCTAATTGAGTCGCGTATTTATTATTAGCGAGAAAAGCAATTTGCCCTACTTTAGCATTAGCCAGTGTTGCTAAACTTGTGACTTTAACATTTGCTGATGCATTATCAGTTTTGTTTTTAACCACGAGTTCAGCATTTAAGCGTTCGGCTATTTCTGCTAGTGTATAGTTTGTCATACTAATCAACTACTTAAGCTTACTAACTTGTTTGACAACTTCAGAAGTAATGTTATATTCTGGTTTTGCGAACATAACAGCTTGTTTTGACAACACTAAGTCATACCCTTCTTTGGCCGCTATATTGTCTACGGCTTGGGCAACAAGTGCAAAAAGTTTATTTGTTTCTGTATTTTTGCGTTGAGTAACTTTTTGTTTAAATTCTTTTATTTTAATTTGGTATTCTTGGTACAACTTAGCCATTTTCGCTTGTAATTCTTGTTTTTCTTTATCGGCCATTAAAGAGCCATTACGCTTTAAATTCTCATCTTCAAACGTTAAATCTTTTTCTAGTTGAGAAATTAGCGTTTTTTCATCTTTAAACTCAGCCTCTAAAGTTTGCATCAATGTTGCAGATTGAGGAATTTGGTTGATAGCTTCTTGTACATTAACAAAAGCAATTTTGTCATCAAGAGCCATGGCACTGCTTGTTAATAATAAGGTTGATGCCGCAGCAGTTAATGTTATTTTTTTGATCAATGTATTCAATTTCATTTCTTATTACCTCTTACTGGTTATTTACTGATTATTGACTTACTTACGCTAAAATAAGTCACCTTAAAAATTAATTACCTTAAAACGTTTTGCCAATATTAAAACTAAAGAAGGCGGTATCATCATCATCTTCTTCTTTAATTGCTCGAGCAAAACTAAATATCATAGGTCCCATAGGCGATAACCATTGTATGGATAAACCACCTGAGGCACGAAAACGGCCAACATCGGAATAATCGTCAAGTTTAGCAAATTCTTCCGCGGCTAAATCTTGATAATCATCCATATTAAATTCAGTATCCCAAACACTGCCGACATCAACAAATAAACTTGTTCTGATACTATTGCTGTAACTCTCATCTAAAAATGGTGTTGGTACAATTAATTCAATACCACCAATAGCAATAGCATTACCACCAACAGAGCGTGGTGAAACCTGAATATAGTCATGATCAGGGCCTAAACAACAAGCACCTCCGCCAGTAGGATTAGGTGTACCACCAACTTGTGTAGGGTAGCGGTAAACAGCTCTTGGACCAACGGTGTTATTTTCAAAACCACGTAAGGTATCAGAGCCACCTGCTCTAAAGTTTTCCCAAAAAGGTAGTAATTGATCATTACCATTTTTATCACCATAACCATTACCATAACCTAACTGCATTCTAGCTAATACAGTCCAGCGTTGACTTCTTGTTAGTGGGAAATAAAACTTTGTATCTAAATTTAGCTTAAAATACTGTATATCTGAAGTATTTGGCGTGGTCATTTTCATTGACAGGGTTTGTTGAGAGCCTGCAGATGGAAAAGTACCACGATTTAATGTTGACCGTGAAATGTTTGCACTTACATCAAAGTTTTTAAAAGCAAGTGGTGCGCCTGGGTTATTCGGATCAGCATGCAAATCATAAAATGTTTGAATCTGCTCATAAGTTTCTAATGACGTTATTTCATTATTTTTAAAACCAACACCAAACCCTACACGCACATATTCATTAATAGGAAAGCCCCAATTAAGACCTACGCCATACGTTTGATTGTCATAATCGACAAGGTTAGCACTACCTGCATCAAATGATTGATAGAATATTTGCCCTCCAAGCGATACTCCATCAACGGTAAAGTAAGGATCAGTATAAGAAAGGCTGACACTATTTGAATAGGTGTTCGTATTAACATTAAAACCAAGACGATTACCTGTACCTAAAAAGTTATCTTGTTGCACCCCTGCATTAAGGCTTAACTTAGTTGAATCCCCATAACCTACGCCTGCGGTAAAAGAGCCAGAAGCTTGCTCTTTTACATTAAAATCTACGTCGACTAAGTCTTCTTCGCCTGAAATTTGATTGGTGTTAAATTCAACAGCTTCCATATAAGGTAATCTCGAAAGACGTGCCTTTGAATGTTCAACCAAACTATTAGATAACCAAGCACCTTCCATTTGTCGTAATTCTCGGCGCAATACTTTATCAGCAGTAACATGGTTACCAGTAAAGTTTATTTTATTGACATAAATACGCTTACCCGGATCTATTGAAACAGAAAGTTTTACCGTATGATTTTCATCATTGATATTAGGAATAATGATCACTTTAGGATAAGCATAACCAAAACGCCCTAAAAACTTACTGATCACTTCTTCTGTGTAAGTAACCTCAGCACCATTATAGAGATCATCGACTTGTAGTGGGTTAATTGTACGAATAGTTTGTTCAAAACCAGCCATATCACCAATAAAGTCGATTTCAGAGATACTATAAGTTTCTCCTTCATTAACATTTAAGGCAATATAAACAGATTTTTTATCTGGTGTCATAGACACTTGCGTAGAATCCACTTTAAAGCGTAAGTAACCACGGTCTAAATAGAAACTATTAATCGTTTCTATATCACCTTGTAACGTTTGTTTTTGATACCTATCTTGCGCCATAAAGTTCCACCAAGGGGAACTAAAAGTTAATTCGACTCTATCAAGTATTTGCGCATCGGTAAAAACTTCATTACCAACAATATTAATCTGTTTAATAGCCGCAGCATCACCTTCTGTGAATTTAAATTCGAGGTTTACACGGTTTCTTGGTAGATGGGTAATCGTAGTTTTAACATCTGCATTGTATTTACCAACACTGTGATAGAAGTCTTCTAAGCCCATTTCTATACCAGAAATAACGGTACGATCAAGCGTTTCGCCTACTCGTATATTACTACCATCTAAACTTTCAGTCAGTTGCTCGTCTTTTAAGTCACTATTACCGTCAAAAGTAATTTCACTAATAGTTTCACGCTCTCTAACACGGAAAATAACCCTATTACCATCACGATAAACGCGAATATCATTAAAGTGGCCTGATTTATATAAAGCTTTAATTGATTGAGAGATTCTGAACTCGTTTAATTGATCTCCAATATTAAATGGAAGATGCGTTAATGCCGCACCTAAAGCAACACGTTGCAAGCCCTTTATTTCTATATCTTCAACCCGAAATTCTTCAGCAGCTAGTGCTGTTGTACTTAAAATACCTAATAATAAGGCAAAGGCTAATTTTTTAATCATCATAAATATTTACTTTATTACTTCTTTTATGGTTCTACGGTAGTTGTTAATTTTCTGTCTAGGCGAATTTATTCATCTGAACTTTTGATTTCGCGATTAAAGTCGCTCCTACAATTTGATACGATACCCAACATACTTAACTTCTGCTCAGTTAACTCAACACCCTGCTAAAATCATTAAAAATAGCAATACTCATTAAGGCTAATAACACTAAAGATCCAAACTTAAATCCTGTCTCTTGAATATTATCTGGCACAGGCTTTCCCGTTAAAAGCTCTATAAGTCTATATATGGACATAAGAGTAAGTGCCCGCCATCAAGTACTGCTTCACTTGGGTAAAGCGTAAAAGATTAATTATTCCTGCTAATTTAACACACGACTAAAATCATTAAAAATAGCAATACTCATTAAGGCTAATAACACTAAAGATCCAAACTTAAATCCTGTCTCTTGAATATTATCTGGCACAGGCTTTCCCGTTAAAAGCTCTATAAGTCTATATATGGACATAAGAGTAAGTGCCCGCCATCAAGTACTGCTTCACTTGGGTAAAGCGTAAAAGATTAATTATTCCTGCTAATTTAACACACGACTAAAATCATTAAAAATAGCAATACTCATTAAGGCTAATAACACTA
>Ga0209081_1001386_pt1 | contig 14500 bp, 13 predicted proteins | sample GOMGulsemesocosm_4_FD_184636 | JGI IMG/M metagenome (GOLD analysis project Ga0209081, IMG submission 184636) | Methane-oxidizing microbial communities from mesocosms in the Gulf of Mexico - GOM15B Gulf of Mexico (SPAdes) (version 2) | ecosystem: Environmental > Aquatic > Marine > Cold seeps... | reverse complement strand
CGCTCAGCATCGCGGCAATGGTCTCGGCAGTGATGTTCTGCGAGTCACGGTCCACATCCGCAAACACCGGCACGGCACCTGCGGTGACAATGCTCGAAGCGGATGCCAGAAAGGTACGCGGCGTTACAATTACCTCGTCACCCGGCCCAATGCCCAGCCCCTTCAGCGCCAGATCCAGCGCCTGCGTGCCATTGGACAGCGCAATGGCGTGATTGCAGTCGGCCCAGGCAGCAAACTCCTTCTCAAATTCGCGCCCCTCCTGCCCGGTCCAGTAATTGACCTTGTTGGACAAGAGCACCGCCTGCAGCGCGTCGGCTTCTTCTGAGGTGAACGACGGCCAGGGTGAGAAAGGGGTGTTAAGCATGGATGAAAGCCCTTAAAAGACAGACCGAGCAGCCATTACTGCTCGGCAACAATAGAGAATTAACGGGGGCGTGCTGGAACGCCAACCAAAGTCACGCCGTCAGCTGTATTAGCGACAACGGCAGCACCCGCACCAACCACAACATCACTGCCGATCTGCACCAACTGCCGAACACTGGCGCCAATGCCAACCCAGCTTCTAGCCGCGACAACAACCCCGCCAGCCAGATTGGCCCCAGGGCTGATATGCACCCCATCGGCGAGCACACAGTCATGGTCAACAGTGGCCCCCGTATTGACGATGACACCTTTGCCAAGTTCACTGTCAGCGTTAATGACTGCGCCCGCGAAAACGACTGAACCAGCACCGATACGTGCATACCGGCTGATGTAAGCCGAGGGGTGCTGCAACACAGGCACCTGCGCCCCGGCATTCAGCAGCTGATGGAGCTTGGTCAAACGGATAACATTGTTGCCGATTCCCACAAGCACACCCTGAAACTCGGCAAGACGCGCAATAAGTTCAGCGGTGCCGCCGATGACCGGCCAATGACCGTTAACGGCCAGCGCTGGCCAGCGGTCATCAAAGAAACTGACCTGATCCCAGCCGCAGACCTCGGCGCAGTCGGCAATCACCTTACCGTGACCGCTGGCACCCAGCACCGCGAGGTGCTTCACGAGTCGCTCCCAGTGAACTTCGACATGGTTGCCTCTCCTTCCGCGCTAATGCCATCACGCACCAACACTTTTTTAACGGTAAGAAACAACACCTTGATATCCAGCCACAACGAACGGTTATCCACGTACCAGACGTCCAGCTTGAACTTCTCTTCCCAGCTCAACGCATTGCGACCGTTCACCTGGGCCCAGCCAGTCACCCCGGGCCGCACCTCATGCCGCCGCGCCTGCTCGGCCGAATACAGAGGCAAATACTCCATCAGCAGCGGCCGTGGCCCGACCAGACTCATATCGCCTTTAAGCACGTTCCACAATTCCGGCAATTCATCCAGGCTGGAAGAGCGCAAAAACTGGCCGAAGGGCGTTAAGCGTTCGGCATCAGGCAGCGGGTTACCGGCAGCATCCAGAGCATCTTTCATGGTGCGAAACTTGATCATCTCGAACGGCTGGCCATTCAAGCCGGGGCGCACCTGGCGAAATAACACGGGTGAGCCCATCTTGCGGCTGATTTGCCAAGCAACATAGCCAATAACCGGAGCCAGCAACAACAACGCACAACCCGACGCAACAATATCGAATGCGCGCTTGATCATTTAATCCCCATTTCCTTGAGCATGACAGCATTCACTTTATGCACATCGTACTTCTCCTCCGCGATTTCACGCGAACGCTTACCCATGCGAACAGCCAGATCAGGGTCTTCAATAAATCGCGTCATAGCGTCGACCAACGCATCAACCGACTTCACAGGAACCAGAAAACCGTTCTCACCATCAATGACCGTTTCACGGCAGCCTGGCGCGTCGGTAGTAACAATAGCGCGGCCCATAGCCATGGCTTCCAGAACACTACGGGGAGTCCCCTCTCGGTAACTGGGCAAAACGAAGACGTGCGCTTGTGCGAGAACATCACGCACATCGGAAAGATGGCCGTGCCATACTAAACCTCCGGACTTGGACCACTCCGTTGCTTCCTCCTCCGATATTCCATTTGGATTTGAGTCTGAACCGCCAACGAGATGGAACTCCACGTCAGGCCGGAGAGCATGAAGGTAGCGTGCCGCAGCAACGTACTCCCGGATACCTTTATCTCCGAGCAATCTCGCAACGAGCAAAAATCGCATAGGTGGAGCGGGTAGTGGCTGGAGGACAAAATGATCTAAATCAACACCCGACCCCGCAACCAGTCTCACCGGAACCCTTGAGGGCAAGAGGCCAAGGCTATTGAACTCATTACGGTCATCTGGATTCTGAAAGAAGACCAAAGTAGATTGTCTTAAGGCAATCCAATAAAGGCTACGTGCCAGGCGACCGACAATCCGACGTACGCCGCTAGCTCCGCTGGTGAACGCATAGCCAAGACCTGTGATTAAGGCAACTCGATTCCGCACATTCACAATCCGGGCAGCTATAAGGCCCCAGACAACAGGTTTTACAGTGTAGCCGATGAACAGGTCTGGACAAATCCGGCGCATTAAACCCATAAGCGCATAAACTGTCCGGAGGTCCGCAATTGGATTAAGCCCTGAGCGTAACAAAGGCACGGCGTGGCAGTGGACCCCCCGCGACTCAAGCCAGTCTTTGGTTGGTTGGTCCAGATCAAGGCCTGGCGCCACAGCGTGAACTGTATAGCCCCTACCGCACATTTCCTCAATCAGAGCGCCCCGGAAATTGCGCAACGAAGGTGCAAATGAAGCAAGGATGAGAATCTTGGTCAATGTACAGACTCACTATTTCTAGAGTGATTCGAGCCACCTTTCCAAATCGAGAAAAGTAGGACAATTAGCATTGGCAAGAACATTGTTTTCTGCCTGATCGCGATGCCGAGATTGGCCGTTGTGCTAGCAAGCACGAACCAAGCTCCCAGAACAAAGAAAATATAAAATGCAAAGGCAAAACGATTCAGATTAGATCGTGTACGCTTCAATCGGAAAGCAACAACCAGAAACAGCAGCAAGAGCAATAAGTTTTCGAGCGAAACAGCAAAACTCAAAAGGCTGTTCGCATCAAAAAAAAGCGGCCGAAACAAGTAAGTAAATAAGCGCATTGGCGGAGACATTCCAGCAATATCGACTGAGCTGCCCCCCTCAAGATTGTATCCTTGGCGCTCTTCAAAATAATTAGTAATATCGGCAACCCCGGTGGCATCTCCAAGGCCGGCATAACTCAGGCCAAACTGAACACCCGCGACACTTAGTGGAATTGCTGCCAACAGAAGAAGTAATTTCTTAATGGCTCCCATTTGGGAGGAAACCAGCAGAGCAAGGCATAGCGCTATAAGAAAGATACCTGCCATATGCGGCCTAGGTATCAGAAAGAGAACAGCCCCAAGCCCTATTGCCGGGAAACGTCTACCTGGATCCAAAGCAGCCCAAGTCACAAGACCTGCGGCCATGAAGGTCAGGGCGTCTTTACCTATTGCTGAACTCCAAAAACTCAAACCTGGCAGATATAAAAAGAACACGCTAAAGTTTCGAATATAACGAGAGCTGTTGCGAGTCACCTCTTGCACCCCAGAAGCAAATGCAAGAAGACCTATATAACCAAATATATTAAATACAAGAAAGGCATTTCCATACGAGAAACCCAACCCTTGTGAAAGCAAGGCAGTTATGAAGTATATCCCAGACGTACCAAAGCTGAAATCAAATTCATACTCAAGCGAATTAAGATAATACAGAGTCGAATCAGCAGTATTATTCAGCGAATACCAAATATAGAAAACACAAAAAAAACTATGCCAAAGATAAAGCGAGATAGCCCTACCATTAGAAACTTGAAAAATACGCCTTTGTGCGAAAGCAACAAACACCCCCGCAAAAAAAATAAAAAATGCAGAAATTACATGCCACGCTGTGTCTGCAAATACAAGCATCTCAAATAACCCTAGAGTTAGATTCAAGCCACGCCTGAAACATCAGCACGGTCCATAGTTGGTGATGCCACCGACGCTTCCCCGTTTGATGCTCATTCCACAACGTGCGCACCAGTCTGGTATCAAAGTACCCCCCCCTATTTAGCGCATCTTCACTCAGCAAAGTCTCTGCCCAGTCCCTAAGAGGCCCCCCAAGCCAATGTTCGATAGGGATGCCGAAGCCCATCTTTGGGCGTTCAAATAGTTCTCTGGGCACATGACGGGCAAGAACTTCACGCAATGGCCATTTCATTAGACCCTGACGATTCTTGATGTCGCACGGTAAGCGCCAAGCATACTCAACGACCCGGTGATCAAGCATTGGAACACGCGCTTCCAAACTGACAGCCATGCTGGCTCTATCGACCTTCGTCAGAATATCGCCGGGGAGGTAGGTCAACGTATCGAGATACATCATGACCTCACGAAAGTCTTCAAGCTCCGGCCAGTCTTCCGCTCTGCTTAATAAAGTACCTGCTTCCGTAGCGCCCAGTAGCAGTGAGTCCGGTGCCTGAAATTGGGAAACCAAGCTTCGATAATAGGCCTTACCTTCCGAATGAGACAACACATCCCCTAGCTTTCGAAGGCGGTCACCAAGGGCAGGATATTGAAAACGCTTCGGCATGTTCTGCATAACCCGATCAATCGCATGCGATGGTGCATGCGACAGAAGTGCAGCGAATATTTTTCGCACAGGTGCGGGTAATCGACGCAAACCACGATAGAGATTGAATCCCTGACCATAACGGTTGTATCCGCAAAACAGCTCGTCCCCCCCATCGCCGGACAAGCTAACGGTGACAGATTCTCGTGTCATTTTAGACAGTAAGTATGTAGGTATCTGAGAGGAATCTGCGAATGGCTCGTCCCAGAATTCAGGTAGTAGCGGGACGACATCCAACGCATCTTGGGGGCTGACATAAAGCTCGGTGTGATCCGTGCCAAGATGTGCCGCAATAGCCTTGGCGTGTTCTGCCTCGTTGAAACCTGGGACATCAAAACCGATGGTGAAGGTTTTAATCGGCTTATGAGATTGCGCCTGCATCATAGCGACTACTACGGAAGAGTCGATGCCTCCAGACAAGAAAGCGCCCAAAGGAACGTCAGCCTCCATTCGCATACTAACCGCATCAAGAAGTAAGGACTCAAGTTCCTCAATCACCTGAGGGGTTGGCTCAGTTCTGCGCGGTAAGTTAACCGCCTCCTTCAAAGACCAGTAGGGAACTGGGCTCTTCGCAATACCGGACTCAACTTCAACCCAATGAGCCGGAGGCAGCTTAGCGATCCCCTCATAGATACATAACGGATCAGGTACGTACGCATGGCGCAAATAGGTTGCAACAACATCGCGATCAACCCTACCAGACCATTCCGGGTGCGCCGTCATAGACTTGAGTTCAGAAGAGAATAGGAACGAGTTCCCCGAACGACCATAAAACAGCGGCTTTTCACCAAGGCGATCTCTAGCCAAAGACAAAACCCGCCTAACGTTGTCCCATACAGCAAACGCAAACATACCGTTTAACCGAGGCAAAGCACCTTCTAATCCCCAGAGTTGCAAGGCAGCCAATAGCGTCTCGGTATCAGAGTGCCCCTTCCAACCAAACCTCCAACCAGCTGCATTGATAGTACGCCTCAGTTCTAAATGGTTATATATCTCGCCATTAAAAACGAGCACAAAGCGCCCATCAGCAGACAACATTGGCTGACGACCCGCGTCACTTAGATCAAGAATTGCTAACCGTCGATGCGCTAAAGCGACGCCGGCTTCCGCATCAAACCATACTCCGGCACCATCAGGGCCTCGATGACTGATCTGATCTGCCATTCGTGTTGCGATGTGCTCGAATGCTGACGTACCGTGACTAATAAAACCCGCAATCCCGCACATCAAACTGACTCCTTAAGTACAGACCGATAGAGGGCGCTGTAACGCTCTACCACCGATGAAACCGAATAATGGTTCGCTATCCTGTCACGAGCAGCTATGCCGCGCTCTCTAAGAGTTATTGGCGCACAGGAAAGCGCCGCGTGAAGGGACGCAACTAGACCCTGAAGATCACGCGCAGGTGAAACCCATCCGGTATTCCCAACTATTTCACGCGCATCGCCAACGTCTGTTGCGACGCAAGGTACCCCCGTAGCCATCGCCTCGCCGATAACGTTTGGGAAACCTTCGGTACGTGATGAAAGACAAAAAAGATCCATTGCTCGCATCAAATCCTGTACATCCGCTCGCTGTCCCAACAACAAAGTGTTGTGGTCAGGTGGATTGAACCGATCTAGATCTCGGCCTACTGCCAGCAGCCAAGCATTCTTGTGCGTTTTGGAGATGGTTCGAAATGCCCTAAAAAGAAGCTCCGGATCTTTTTCTAAGTGACCTCGACCAACATAGCCGATCACAATGGCATCCTGCGGAATAGCAAGAGAGTTACGAACCTTTTTGCGGGTATCTTCACACGGAAACCACATTTCGGTATCAAACCCATTCGGTAAATGAACGGCTCTATCACCCTTGTAGCCATGTACTGCAAATTGAGTGCGAGAACGTGCAGAATTATAAATTATGGCGTGTGGTGCGCCTGAAAGAGCCGCCTCAAGCCGGACCAATCCACGCTTCATCCAGGATTCGTCTTTCAGAGTGTCAAGACTGGTGCGTTGGTTCCAAAGAAGACTGGCATCTCGATCGCCGCAACGCCAAGCAAGCATTGCGGCTAAATTGCCATGGAGCATCCAACCTTGCAGTATATCTGCGGGCTCCTCAGATACCGCAGCAAGCAATCTCCGGAAAGCACCGATAGTAGGCTTACCGGGATTCATATCAAGACACGTAACTGGAACCTCTGCCTCACGCAATAACGGGCCATAATGGCCTGGCCCCATAAGCGAAATTACACGATTACAGAATTCCCCTTCGAGCCCATTTGTCAGTAAGGTATACAACGCACGCTCAGCGCCACCGACATTAAGACCGGTGATTATATGAGTGATCGACGTCATTCAGACCGCTCGCCTAAGAAGGAGGCTAGATAATTTGAGAACCTTTCAAGATTATGATTGCGCTGAATATGGTTGGCGTTTTCAATGGAAGGGCGAAGATCCTCGTTAGCTAGCCGAAGGTAAGAAATAAAGTCCTTAGCATCGCGTGATCTGACAACTGCATTTAAAGGTTCGCTCTCTGGAAGCAACAGCCTGGTATCACCCTCATCTGTCGCGATAACCTTACAGCCCATCAACATCCCCTCCATAGCAGCCTGTGATGGATAATTATCAAGCTCCTGCAATGAAAAAAAGACATTTGCCGCCTGCAAGGTCTCTGAGAAGCATTCAAAGTTGCCAAAACGCGCCACTTCGACGCCGACTTGCTTGTTTATTTGCTCCATTCGATCACGCACTTCAGTTTCCAAAACACCTTTCCCAAAAATGACTAGCTTGGTGACCGAGCCGTAGGCCTGCCAGTAATCTAAGACGATATCTAAAGCCAAAAGAGGGTTTTTATTCTTCTCAAGGGCACCACAAAAAACGGCGAGGACATCCTTACTGCCTCCGGAAAACTCACCAAGACTGTCTTTCTTAGACGGAAAACTACAGGGCGATACTGAGATCTTATCCTTCCACCGATCAAGGTCATGCCCAGGATTGAGGACATCGATAGCATCCACAGAGTCGAGCAATTCCACCCATCTTCTACGGTCTGCATCGCGTCCATAGCTGGCCATTTCTAAGGTTCTGGAAGCGAATGTACATGACGTACGGGTTCTAGAAATACGAGCCGCAAGCAGAATGGGTTTAAGCAACCGTCCGGCCCCTGCTATATGGACCTGTCGGTAGCGCCCAAAGGCAACTTTTACAAGTAGAAAGCAAAGTAAAAACCAGGATCTAAACGGAATATTCCTTTCAGTATCCTCAATCAAGTGAATTCTCGCACCTGCCTCAAATCCAAACTCATCTCCGAGACTCCGAGTCGCAAGAAGTTCAACATTAGCTCCAGACTCAATCAGCTTAGCACCAACTAAGCTAAAACGCTGTGCCATGCCACCTACTGCGCCTTTTTTCTTAAAAAGAATCGAGACGATCAAAGCTGGCTTTCTTGAAAAGTATTTCATTCGGATACCAATGGGGTAAAAAGCCGTTTCACCAAGAGCATCATAAAGACTGCCAAGGCAAACTAAATTTCACGAAGACACTACTAAACAACTTTCCTTATCACTCGCGCGGGATTCCCTGCAATGATACACCCACCCTCAGTGAAGGACTTTGTAACGACTGAGCCAGCCCCAACAATTGTTTTATCGCCAAGCGTAACCCCTGGCAAAATAACCGAATTCATACCGATCCAGCAGCCTTCACCGATAATTACATTTTCACCCTGCACATGCTGATCCAGATTAACAAGGTCATGGTTGGCCGTAATAATTCCAACGTTTGGAGCAATATAGGTTCCACGACCAATAACTATATTTCCTGAAAAGTTTTGCAAATAGATTCCCGGAGATTGGAAATTATTGAGATCATCAACATGAAAATCAATATTCATAGGATTGGATATTTTCGCCCTATGACTAATAGGAAACCTGCACACTGGCTCTAAACGCAAGATATTGCGAGTCCAAATGCAATGAAACCCCCAAATGTAACCGGAAAAACCATCTTCAAAATGGCGCCCCCTTAAGAATTCGCGATCAAAAAACGCCCCCAAGATCAGCTTCATTAACGGTTTAAGCTTCAGAGCAGCAGCCTTCACAATCCTTCTAACGATACTACTTTTCACTCGAGCTCCCTTTTTAAAGACTCGGCCTGCGAAGCATGAACAAAAACAGCACAGCATAAGGCATAGAACACCGCGGATGATACAGCAAACATTTCTACTACGGAGATGCCTAAAGTCATCGAAAGAATGACAGCACCTATGCGAACTACCGCACCGCTAAATGTGAGGATCAACATTCCTCGTTGCCGCCCTACAACAAACATCACCATTGACACTGGCGATGCAATAAACTGAAAAGCCATCCAAGGAGCAAGCCACGCCACAATCTCTCCGGAACGAGCCCATTCAACACCAAATATCCACGGAAATAAAATGGGGGAAAGAAGGGCGGCAGCGACAAGAGGGCCAGTACCTATTATCACCAGCCTCCGCATAATTGAAAAAGTAAAATACGCCAGTCTTCCCTGTCGAAATTCTTCCGGCGCCCGAGACATGTAGACTTGCGAAATTGATGCACCCAGAAGAGTCATAGGCGCCGTCATGATTTGCATAGCAAGCAGGAGAAAGCCCGCCTCACTACCTCCATATGCTGCAATGAGTAACACCGGCACTTGAATACCCGCGATATTAAATAAGGCCTCGGGCGTTGAATAAAGAGGATAACGATAGTATTTGCGTAGTGCTGCTCTCATCCTATTTGGACATATACTACGTAAGGTTCGGCGGTCGGACCGCACTGCCTGAAATGCAAGAGTCACCCCACCTGCGCCAGTATTAAGCGCGTTACCCAACAAAAGACCTAGAGGAGCCATGCCTGCCCATCCGAGCGTAAGAATGGTGGTCACACCAGTCACTGCCTGCCCGACCCGCGTTCGCGCTATCGCTCCGAAGCGTCGCGCACGAGTGGCCCAGAATTGAAACGCAGCATAGCTGCCGGCCAAGGCGACCCCAAGCGGAACCAACCAGAGATGAGGGGCAATTTCGGGCTTACCGAACAGCTGAGCCAGAGGGGATGGCATTGTCAAGGTCAAGAGCAGCGCTATACCAGAAACGACAAATAGCGCAGTCAGTGCAAGAGCTAATAGATTCGCAGCATCTGTCTCATCGTCCGCCAGAGGAATAGCAACTTCAAGCCGGAAACACGCCATCACTGACACAAGACTGACAAGCGAAAGATAGACCGCAAGAATGGCAAAATCCTCGGGCGCGTATAGCCGAGTGACCAAAGGCAAAGCAGCAAGCGAAAGAGCACGACCGAGAACCGTTCCTAATGCCAGCTTCAGAACATCGCGCAGGAAGCGGCCACTCGCAAGATGGCGTACCTTGCCAGCAATTCCCTGCATCAAAAGACACTCGCTCTTGCGGCGGCAAGAGCAAAAGCAATCTGTTTGATATGCTCTTGCAATAGGTAGGGATGCATAGGCAAGCTCATGACTTCAGCTGAAGCCCGGTCTCCATGCGGCAAACTGGAGGACATTACAGCCACCGCGGGTTGACGATTTAAGGGTAACGGGTAGTGCACGGCTGTCGGCACTCCGGCTACCTTAAGAGCGGCCTGCAACGCATCGCGATTATCCACGCGTACCGTGTACTGAGCCCAAGCGCTAGTGCAGCCCTTCATGATACTCGGGGTCGTGATACCAAGTTTCGCCAACGCAGTATGATAAGCCTCAGCCACTTTCTGACGGGCTGCAATCTCATCATTCAGAATAGTAAGTTTGGGTAGGAGGATTGCCGCCTGAATCGTATCAAGCCGTGAGTTCACCCCAACACGAACATGACGATAACGTTCTTCTTGACCGTGGCGAGCGATCTGTCTAATCACCTTGGCAAGTTCGGGATCCGAAGTAAAAATCGCTCCGCCGTCACCGTAGCACCCCAAGGGCTTGGACGGAAAGAAGCTGGTGCAGCCAATAGTCGTCAGATTACCAGACTTCTGGCCCTTATAGGTTGCGCCAAAACTCTGGGCACCATCTTCTATCACCACTATACCGTACTTTATTGCAATAGCATTGATCGCATCATAATCAGCGGGCTGGCCGTAAAGCGATACCGGAATGATCGCCTTGGTTCTCGAAGTGATCGCCTCTTCAATTAACGCTGGATCAACGTTATATGTGACCGGGTCGATATCGACATAAACAGGTTTTGCGCCTAGCACAGATGCGGCTTCCGCCGTCGCGATGTATGAAAAGCTGGGGGTGATCACCTCGTCGCCGGGGCCAACTCCAAGCGCCATCAGTGCTATCTGAAGCGCATCAGTGCCATTTGCGACGGTGATGCAATACTTCGCCCCACAATACGCTGCGAGCCTTTCTTCAAGCTCAGCAACCTCAGGCCCAAGAATGTACTGGCCATGAGCCAGGACTCGGCTAATGCCAGCTTCAATTTCTGTGCGCAGCCTGTCTTGCTGTGCGGCCAGGTCCACAAACGGGATCATGCGCACGCCTCCATCCGAGTAACACAACTATCTGACAAGACATACCGATCACCGGTATGTGGGCAAGTAGTTTCAGCCTCCCCGGAAAGCGGTAGGCTGAGACGCTCGCCATAGGCGCTCATCCAGCCTATCTGCCGAGCCGGCACGCCAACCATAAGAGCAAAATCCGCTACATCGCGCTGAACCACTGCACCGGCTCCAACGAATGCAAAGGAGCCGATTGTCACCCCGCAAACAATTGTGCAATTGGCACCAAGCGTGGCGCCGGATTTTACTAAGGTATCGCGGTATTCGCTTTTGCGTTCAATCAGCGAACGAGGATTATAGACGTTGGTAAACACCATAGACGGGCCACAGAAAACGCCCTCTTCGAGCGTCACATTGTCGTAGACCGAAACGTTATTTTGAATTTTGCAGCGGTCACCAATAACGACTCTATTGCCGACAAACACATTCTGGCCAAGGGACACACTCTTACCAATTCGCGCCCCGCCACAAACATGAACAAAATGCCAAATACGGCAGCCTTCGCCAATCTCCGCGCCTTCATCAACAATAGCGCTTGGGTGGGCCTGGTAACTCATTTTTTCACCTTCAAAACAAAGGGGTGTTGATCTCCACCGCTCTGGGGTGTGGCATTGCGGATATTCGAAACCGTCTCAATGGCAACACGGTTTTCCTCCAGCCCGAAGCCGCGGCCGGCAATAATCTCCTCGTAGCTTCGGGTATGTAGATCAGTAAACCCTGATGAAAACTCGATCTCCTGTTGATCCACTGTGATCGATCGGAAAGTACGTTGACCCTGTTCACGAACCTGCGCAGGAACGTCGTTGATGTCGATAGATAAAAACCAGCGTACGCGAGCGCGCTCATACTCTAGATAGCCAGCAGCACGCGTATCCTCAGAGAGATGAACCTTAATATCCTGCAACCGACCAAAGAGGAAGTGCAGCATATCGAAGAAATGCACACCAATATTCGTGGCTATGCCGCCAGATTTCTTTTCGTCACCCTTCCAGCTTTGCAGGTACCAGTGACCGCGAGAGGTTATATAGGTCAGGTCGACTTCATGTTTTTTCCCCTTGAGCTCGGTCAAGATTCGATCTTGCAGCGCACAAATAGCCGGATGCAGGCGCAACTGCAAAATGGTATTGACCTTATGCCCGGTATCTCGCTCGATATCAATGAGCCCATCAATATTCCAGGGATTCAATACGAGAGGCTTCTCACAAATTGCATCCGCACCTGAACGCAAAGCAAAGCGCATGTGAGAGTCGTGCAAATAATTGGGCGAACATATCGAAACATAATCTACTTTTTTCTCACTACCCGAACGCCGCAAACGATCCAAGTGCCTATCAAAACGCTCAAACTCAGTAAAAAAGTCCGCGTCTGGAAAGTGACTATCAATGATTCCCACAGAATCATTTGGGTCCAAGGCTGCGACCAGTTCATTGCCGGTCGCCTTAATCGCCTGCATGTGACGCGGCGCGATATAACCAGCGGCACCAATTAACGCAAACTTCTTCATTTTAATTACCCCGAAGCTCATGCTAAAAATTAATTAGCAGAAATATACCAAGCGATTGCTTTCCTTAGGCCATCCCTTACAACAAAAACCGGATCATACCCAAGTTCAATCTTTGCCTTTTCTATACTTGCCTGGGAGTGCCTAACATCCCCCACCCTGAACTCTGCATGCCGTAGACTGACGGCAACTTTAAGCCCCTGATCGAGCAAAGCTGCCTCTATCTCTGAGACAAGCTGATTCAAGCTTGTTCTATCTCCAACAGCAACATTATAAACCGATGAGGCTGCTGCTTCTTCTTCAACTGTCGCAGCAAGCAAGTTGGCCTGGATCACATTTTCCACATAGCAAAAATCACGACTTGTTTCACCATCACCATTGATTTGGATTTCTTCGCCCTTAATTATTGCGGATATCCATTTCGGAATCACCGCAGCATAGGCCCCATCAGGGTCCTGACGCTTGCCAAATACATTAAAGTAACGCAGCCCGATAGTGTTGAAACCGTAGGTTTTGGCGAATACATCGGCATACAGCTCGTTCACGTATTTGGTTACTGCATAAGGCGACAGCGGCTTGCCGATTACATCTTCCACTTTCGGCAACCCTGGATGGTCGCCGTAGGTGGAGCTACTGGCTGCATAGGTAAAACTGTCTACCTTGGCGTCGCGGGCAGCGACCAACATGTTCAAAAAACCGTCGATGTTAGTGGCGTTGGTAGTGATTGGGTCATTGATGGAGCGTGGCACTGAGCCAAGCGCGGCCTGGTGCAAGACGTAGTTCACGCCCTCACACGCCTTTTGACAGTCTTCCAGGTTGCGGATGTCCCCTTCGATAAAGCGGAAGCGCGCCCATTGTTCCGCAGTCACGAGGCCCTGCACTTCATCCAGGTTACGTTGGTAGCCGGTGGCAAAGCTGTCCAGACCGATGACGGTCTGATCCAGTTTGAGCAGGGTTTCCAGCAGGTTTGAGCCGATAAAACCGGCAACGCCGGTGACCAGCCAGGTCTTGGGGTTTTGGGGCAGCGTCTGCAGCAGTTCGTCGTAGCGGGTCATGGTGTGGTTCCGTAAAAACGATCAAGCCGGTTCGGCCATCGGGCGAGCCAGCCTTTTAATCTGGTTATTGGCCGCGCTTACAGGCGCAGGTCTGACTGGCCCTCTGGCAGTACATATTTAAGGTCATACAGCACATGCTGCGGCTTGCCGAGTTGGCGGTAGTCCTGTTCGCTCATGGCAGCGAACTGCTGGTGAGCTACTGCGAGCACAATGCCGTCGTAAGTACCCTGCTGGGGCTGCGCTATCGGGCTAATGCCATACTCGTGCTGCGCTTCTTCAACTGACACCCAGGGGTCGTATACGTCGACCGCAATGTCGTATTCGGCCAGCTCGCGCACGATGTCGATCACCTTGGTATTACGCAGATCGGGGCAGTTCTCCTTGAAGGTCAAGCCCATGATCAGTACGCGGGCACCTTCTACGTGGATGCGCTTTTTCAGCATGCCCTTGACCAGCTGGGATACGACGTAAGCCCCCATGCTGTCATTCAGGCGGCGGCCGGCCAGGATGATTTCCGGGTGATAGCCGATGGCCTGGGCCTTATGGGTGAGGTAATACGGGTCTACGCCAATGCAGTGCCCACCCACGAGGCCGGGACGGAACGGCAGGAAGTTCCATTTGGTGCCGGCAGCCTTGAGCACGGCCTCGGTATCAATGCCCATCTTGTTGAAGATCACCGCAAGCTCGTTGATCAGGGCGATGTTCAGGTCACGCTGGGTATTTTCAATGACCTTGGCGGCTTCTGCGACCTTGATGCTGGTCGCCTTGTGTGTGCCTGCGGTGATGATCTGGTTATAGAGCGCATCCACCAG
>Ga0209081_1001384_pt1 | contig 14505 bp, 8 predicted proteins | sample GOMGulsemesocosm_4_FD_184636 | JGI IMG/M metagenome (GOLD analysis project Ga0209081, IMG submission 184636) | Methane-oxidizing microbial communities from mesocosms in the Gulf of Mexico - GOM15B Gulf of Mexico (SPAdes) (version 2) | ecosystem: Environmental > Aquatic > Marine > Cold seeps... | reverse complement strand
TTGTAGAAGTCATTAAAAATCGATAATCTTTATTCTGCTTTGCTAGCGCTATTGCCTTACGTACTTTTTCTGTCGTTAAAGCGTTTGAATCAACTGTTTCTAGCGTCGTTTCTTTAATCTTACTTTCGTTGATATTAGCTTCGCTGATATTAACGTCACTAGAGCTAATATCATTAGAGCAACTCACACTTAAAAGCATCAATAATATTAAATTAAAATTTTTCATCCTTAATAATTCCTTCTGTAATACGATTGCTTTCTTTTGACTAAAGTTTTATCTAAAATCCAAACGCGCCAAGGCAGTATAAAAATAAATAATAACAACCAAGTCATACTACCTGATGATTTAGTGACAGGTTGCTCTGGGGTAGGCTCAGGTTTTGCTTCTACATTAATACTCACATAAAAGATTTCGCTATTAATATCATCTTTATTGACAATAATAGCTACTGAAAGCACCCCTAAAAAATCGCTATTAGGCGTTATTGTGGTCTCCGTAAAAGTATAGTTATCACCACTTTGAATGGTGATTTCATCGGGTGTTTCACATTTATAAGTAAATTGCGACGTTGCCAACTCAATACTTTCTCCTTGAGTAAGCGATAATATTTGCTGATTGATAATGGCAATATCCGCTACCGAAATAGCTTTATTTATACTAAATACTCCGTCATTTATCGCGAAAAAAATATTATTAACACAAACGAGTTTAATGCGCCCTTGTTCGGTATTAATTTCATTAGCGCAGAATGAATCAATTGATATATTACTGCCGCCATTATTATCAAGACCACTTGCAAGACTTACATTAAAGCTTTCACCATTATCTTTAGACAATAAAATATCGACTGTTGAGCAGTTTATTGGCATTTCATTGGTTTGGGCTACATTCCAAGAGATCTGATTATTACTTGCTGTCCATGTATCATTTAAAGATGGCGAAGTCAGCGCGAAGGCTTGAGCCGTATCTACAACAGTAAGTTTTACTTCATCAAAACTTACCCCTCCCTCGTTATCTAAAACCATTAATCGAAAGTTCAAGTCTCGGTTTGTCGTTGGTAGCGATTCACCTACGCTAGTAGTAGCATTTAATACATCAGATAGTTGAGGAAAATATCGTTCGGTATTGCTGCTAGGTAAAAATGCTCTAAATAACGGTCTGCTCCCATCATCAATTTGTTCAGCTAGAGATGAGCTTTCAGTACCTAAATCAAATTGTTGCCAGCTATAAGATAAATTAACACTGTCAATATCCTCTGCACTACCTGCCAACTTAAACGGAGTATGAGCAGGAATAGTAAAATCTAGCCCTGCATCGACAACGGCGACACTATTAGTTTCACCCGTTACAGAGCCACATGTACTACCTGTAGCATTTTGAGTATATTCATTTATTTGATCTATAGATCGTGTATGGAAAAAAGCATCTGAATGAAATTGCAAATCCTGTTCATCACAAATTCCCGCGTAGGACATAATGGTTGAACCACTCCCCACTTCATAAGCAGAATCGGCGGCTCGATTTCCAGAGCAAGCACCCGCAGTGCCATTAAAGGTATGATCAGCACCGAACTGATGGCCAATTTCATGGGCAACATAATCAATGTAAAAAGCATCATTAGTTGGATTAGAAGAGCCTGTTACGCCATCGCCTTTAAGCCATAAAGAACAAACAGCTCCTAACACAGCTAAACCACCACCGTTAGTATTAACAACGTGACCAATGTCATAATTTGCACTGCCAATAATGCCATCAATAACGCCTGTATTTATTTCACCATCTCCATCATTATTATCAAAGGGATCCTTATTAGCGTCAGTAAAAACAAGTAAATTATTATTTTCAACTAGCTCTAATTTTATCGCTAAGTCACGTTGGTACACTTGATTCAAGCGATTAACTAAAGTAATAATTTCAGCCATTGCACTATCAACAGTACCACCATTAAATTCGGTATACTCTGCGGCTGCAGATAGTGCTATGCGATAGGTTTTCATTGCACTTGTTAGGGCGCTATTCTTTGCTACTTTATTAGTCTTTTCAAAAGCAGCATATGCTAACGGAGAGAGTTTTTGAGTGATTTTTTTTGGCGGATGAAAGTTATACGATAACGTGTTACTTGTTTCACTATTTTGATTTTCTTTTTGACTAAAGTAGCTTTTATATTCTTCATTTAACGTATTGAAAATTTTACGTCGTTTATGGGTACTTAATTTCCCTTTAGTTTGAATATAAACGGCTTTAGGCTCGATAAAAACCCGCTCGCCACGGTAAGAAAACATACCATGAAAACCGTTAGGGGTAATATCAAAACGACCCGTGTAATTTGGATTGTCGATGGCAACACCTGAAAAAGTCTTGATGTTGGAATATTTTTTAGCAAGTCCATAGGCCATTATGCTTGATGGCGTCAGTTTGAAATTAACGAACTCTCCGCTAGGTAAAGGGAGTGCCATCACTATAGATTCGTTATGACTAAGCAGTAACGTACGTAATGCATTGATATTGGTTGTTAATATGTCTGTATGATTATCGCTCTTAAAAAAACTATTCGACTCTGCTTTTATATCAGACATAGCTATTTCAGGAGTAGCAGCCTCAGGAATAGCTGTCTCAGAAATATCAGTCTGAGAATAAACGGCTTGAGAAAACAGTGTTAGCGCGCTAAAAAAAACTAACTTCTTTAGTTGATTCATATTAACTACCCTTAAACAATATTCGATTGATGCAATAATTAACTTAACGGTAACTCTTGATGATTAATTTCTACATCGTTTTGCTGCTTTTTCTTTTTACGACTAAAAACACCATGCAAATCTTCAATAATTACATATAAACTTGGAATAAATATTAAGGTGACAATCGTTGCGAAAAGTACACCAAATGAAAGTGATACGGCCATTGGAATAACAATTTGTGCTTGAGCGCTCGTTTCAAAAAATATAATAGGAACCAAGCCAATAAAAGTTGTTAGTGATGTTAGCATTATCGCTCTAAAACGCTTAGTACCTGCATGTATTACTGCATCTTTTAAACACTCACCACGTTTTCTAGCCCTATTTACATAATCAACCATGACTAGAGAGTCATTTACGGCTACCCCTGATGCGGCTAAAATTCCCATCACAGACAAAGCACTTAAATCCATACCTAAAATCAAGTGTCCCATTACCGCGCCAATGACACCAAAAGGAATAACAACCATAATCATTACGGCTTGTGAATATGACTTTAAAGGAATAGCAAGTAACGAAAAAATAACCATTAAAGAAATAACAAAGTCTCTTAATTGACTATCAGCACTATCCATTTCATCTTGAATACTGCCAGATACTTCACTTTTCACTAACGGATATTGTTTTAATAACATTGGAATGTAATTATCACGAATATCTTTAGCTATTTCAAAAGGCTCTGCCTGTTCCGCATCAACACTCGCCCAAACATTAATAGTACGATTAGAATTTTCACGGCGAATACGGGTAACGCCATCGGTTAACGTTATTTCTGCTAGTTCAGATAAAGGTAATTCGGCTCCATTTGGCGCCTGAATCATTACATCGTCAACATGGCCTACACTACTGCGCTGATCAAGTGGATAACGTATCATCACTTTAATTTCTTCGCTATCTCGTAAAATACGCTGTGCTTCTAAACCATAAAAACTGTAACTCACTTGTGAGGCGACCTCGGCCAATGACAGCTCTAAACTATGCGCTAACGGTTTTAAGGTAAGTTGCACTTCTTTAGCACTGGTTTGACGAGAGTCATTAACATCTCCTACTCCTTTAAGTGAGTTAAGCTTGGCTTTTATCTTTTGTGCAGCGGCTAGTAGTTGTGCCTCATCTGTACCTTCTAATCTAAAAGCAACATCACCATCATCACGACCCCTATCAAAAAAGTTATCGCTTATGGTTAGCGACTTAACACCAGGGTAATTCGGAATACGCTTGCGCCATAAATCAGCTAACTCAAAGGTATTCATCACTCTATCTTTTGGAATAACCAATTTAACCATAACTCGACCATCGGTACGGCTACGTAAATCAACCTGCATATCAGCAATCATCGATTTACCGAACTCAGCGACAATATCACTATCGACTTTATATAAAATATGCTCAATATTCAGTAATGTTTCTAACGTTGATTTTTCAGAAGCATCTACATTCATTTCAATGCTAACACGAGGAAAGTCATGTGGAATTTTAGGTTGACCAATAAAGCGTACAAAACCACCACTAAATAACCCTGCGCTCAATAACATCAAACTAATGAAAAACATCAATACCGCATATCGATATTCAAGACATAGTGCCAATGTAGGTCGATAAACGTTCTCTATAAAATATTTCAGCTTCATATCAACCCAACGACGAACTCTGTCTAACGGGTTTTTAGGGTTAAATTCTTTAATTTTCATTTTTACTAAATGCGCAGGTAAAATCAGTTTTGATTCGATTAAAGAAAAAATCAAACACAATATGACTACAGAGCCAATCGCTTTACCAAATGCTGATGAGGGGCCTTCTCCAAACAAAAAAGGCACAAAGACCACAATGGTTGTTAATACACCAAACGTAGCAGGCATAGCAACTCGTTTAACACCACGAATAACATTGTCAGTAGTATGACCATGCTCTTCAATTTCCTCATGAGCACTTTCACCCATAACAATGGCATCATCAACAACAATACCTAGCACTAATATAAAGGCGAATAAACTAATTACATTAATGGTGACATCAACAAATTCCATAGGCATGACTAATAAAGTACCTAAGAAACAAACAGGTAAGCCCATCATGACCCAAAAGGCTAAACGTACACGTAAAAACAGCGCCAACATTAAAAACACCAGTATTGCACCACTTTTCATGTTGTCGATCATCATGTTTAATCGACCTTCAAGGTAATAGGTCATATCAACCCAAGTCTCTAACTTAACACCTTGAGGTAAAACATCTGATTTTTCATCAACGTAAGTATTTATTATTTTTGCAATATCCGTAATGCTTTGGTTATCCGCAGCACCAATAAAAAAAGTAACTGAGTTTTTACCATTAAACTTAGAATATTGTAGTCCTTCTTCAAAACCGTCGACAATAGTTGCCACATCACCTAACAATATTTTAGTGCCATCTTTTAGAGTGATAAGCGGAATTTGTTCAAATTCATGACCGCGGTAAGCTTGGTTTTCAACACGTAAATTGATATAACCATTGGCAGCACGAATTTGCCCTGCTGACATATTACGAGAAGAGCTACGTACCGCATTAGCAACGCCTTTGAAACTTAAACCGTATTCTCTTAATTTATCTTTACTTACCTCAACAGAAATTTCATAGTCTAAGCCACTATAAAACTCAGAAATAGTGATTTTAGGTAGTTGTTGAATTTCGTGATGAATTTTACGACCTAACTCTTTAAGCTCGCCATTAGTTAAACTACCGTACAAGCTAAGATACATCACCTCTTGACGAAACTTCTCTCGCTCAACTTTAATACGTTCCATACCGTCAGGAAAACTTGAAATTGAATCAATCGCTGACTTTACTTCTTCAAGAACAACTTGAGGATCATAATCAAGATCAACTTCAATCCAACCATTAGAAAAATTTCGATTAGAATAAGTAATGACTCGTTTAAGACCTTGCACCGTTTTCAGCGCTTCCTCAATTTTAATCGTAATACCTTCTTCAACTTCTTGAGGGGCAGCACCTGGATAGGGTGCAGCAAAAGAAATCCAATTGATTTTAACTTGTGGAAACATTTGCTTATCAATGGTTTGAATAGTTAAAAAACCGCCAACCAATATAAATATCATCAATAAATTAGCGGCAATGCTATTACGAGCAAACCAAGCAATAATTCCCTTATTAGTATCAATGGTTTCATCTACTTGCTTGTTAACATCAGCTTTAGCTGAGTAGTTTTCAGAAGGTGAACTCATGTTTACTCTCCTTCATTACCAGTAGATAATTTCATGCCCTCTACAGGATAGTCTAAAGCAGAAACAATTAATTTATCACCGTCAAGTAAACCATCTGACACAATAACATCGCTGCCTTGTTGGCGAACAATGTTGATTTTTACATAGTGAAGTTTTGATTTGTTATCTAAAATAGCGATTCGATCATTAACCACTAAATAACGAGGTATTGCCGTAGCATTAGCAATTTCAATGCCTAAAATTTTTGCTTGTACATACGATCCAAAACGTAATGGCATTACATTTTTTACCGTATCACTTTGTAAATGATACGGATCATGAATTTCAGCAACTAAGTAGCTCATACGGCTTTTATCATCTATAACACCTTCATTTCTGACTATGTTAGCTTGCCATTGAATGCCTTTTCCTGCGTATGTACCCATTAAGTGAACTTTTGCTTGTTGACCTTGCTCAATTAAAAACTGTAATTGATTATCAGCAACAGGTAAGCGAACTTCGGCAATGGCCGTACCTAATAACTTCCCTATTTCGCTACCTATTCCGACAAAAGAACCAAGCCCAATAGCACGACTGTTGATCATGGCATCGTATGGCGCTTTTATTTGTGTACGTTGTAAATTTCGCTCTGCACGTAAAACCCCTGCTTGCGCTGATTTAACTCGCGCTAACTCTTGAGCAAGTTGCGGTTTACGTAAACTTAATTCTGTAGGAGATGTATCAGTTATTTGCTTCCATTCGCGTTCAGCTACTTTTCCTTGCGCCACTTCTTTTTCTAGTGCTGCGCGCGCAGAAGCCATATTAGCTTGCGCCTCAATTAATGCCGCATGGTAATCATTAGGGTCAATTCGAGCCAAAAGTTGACCTTTTTTAATTAAACCACCTCGAACAAAAGTGTCACTAAGTTCAACAATTTCGCCACTGACTTGAGCAACCAAGACTGTTTCATATTTAGGTTTTACTACACCGTATGAGCTTACTTCAAGTGTCATTGGTGCTACGACAATATTTTCGATAGCCACAATAGGCGCATTGTCTACTTCAGCCTTTTTTTCTGGTGGTTTTTTCATACTATAAAAGCCAATAAACGTAACAATTCCAATAGCTAAAATGGCAATAGGTAATATTATTTGTTTTTTACGTGCCACTATTTTATCCTTTATATAAAGCTATACTTCTCTTTCTAATATAGCTAATTTAGATCAATTATCTGATGATATATTACGTATGTAATTAAGGGAACAACCGTGAATAAAATACGTGCTTTTATTATCAATTGCTCAGACAATTTGAAAAGCGCATATCATGTCGCATATTATGTATCATAAGTATACATAATAAATCATAACGAATAACTCATCGCGACATATTACAAAGTTGTAACTGTGTATGACAAAGTGTACACCGATTTGTAAAAAAACATTAAAAAAATCAACACAGCCATATTTTAACTTGAAAATCGGGTAAACTAACACCTGAATTTATTCTCAACAAAATGGCACCACCAATGGCAAATTCAAGCGAACAACCAAACAATATTTCTAATGCAGAAATAGGAAAATATAACACTCTCAATATTATTGCAGTAACTGATAACGGCGTTTACCTTGATGGTGGTGATTTGGGTGAAATTTTATTACCCAATAGATATGTACCTGCTGACTGTCAAGTAGGAAAGAAAGTTGACGTTTTTATCTATAGTGACACCGCTGACAGGCTGGTTGCCACTACTGAAAAACCCTTAGGGCAAGTAGGTGAATTTGTTTCATTGAAAGTAGTGCAAATAAATAAAATGGGCGCATTTTTAGATTGGGGATTACCAAAGGATTTACTCGTTCCCTATAATCAGCAACATTCGGCAATGGAAGAAGGAAAATATTATTTAGTTCGTATTTTTCTTGATCAACACACTGACCGCATTGCAGCATCAAGTAAGCTTGATAAATTTATTGACGTTTGGCCTGCTGAATACCGACAAGGGGATAAGGTAAAACTGATCATTGGCGGAAAAACTGATTTAGGCTTTAAAGCAATAATAAATGATTTGCACTGGGGTTTATTGTATGACAATGAAATCTTTCAACCTTTACGAATTGGTAAAAAGATTGATGGTTATATCAAACAAGTACGTGAAGATGGCCGCTTAGATCTTATTTTAACTCGCGGCAGTAAAAACACCGTAAATAACTTTGCTGATAAGTTACTCGCACAGTTAGAAAAAAATAATGGTTTTATTCCTCTTCATGATAAAAGTACACCCGAGCTAATTCAAAGAACGTTAGGGGTAAGCAAAAAAACCTTTAAAGCAACTATTGGTAACTTAATGAAGAAAGGTAAATTATCTATTGAAAAAGATGGCATTAGGAAAACTTAGCTTTTCACTAATATACGGTTAGCACAGAAGTATTAAGCATAAACATGTTAGCGTTAATTGACTATGGTTTAATCGCCACTATTTGTGCGACAGCTTGCTTAATTTTATTATCGTTATTTTTATGTATAACGCCTTCAAAACTATGTAATATTTCCCAACCTGCGAACAGTTCAAGTAACTCACCCGTTTTTAATAAAAAGTCTGGATTTTTAGGGCGACCAAACTGCGCTTGTTGCTCGGTGAAGGTTTCGTAGATGATCATTCCTCCTGACGATATTGCGGCTTTTATTTGCTCGAATAAAGGTCGATGTAGGTAACGAAAGACTATGATGCCAGCAAAAGATTTACCCTGTAATGGAGTAGATCCTTCCTGTTCAAAGTCAACTTGCCAATATTGCCCTCGTTTTTGTTGTTCTCCCTTAAAAACTCCTGAAGATTGCTTGGCTTGAGCAAGCGTTTGTTCAAGGGCTTCCTCTTTAATATCTGCAAAAGTTACTGGTACTTGATGTTCAAGTAAATAAAGGCCATTTCTACCGCTACCACAGGCAAGATCAAGTATTGAAGTTTGTTTGTTCAACGTTAAATCTTGTAGATTTGTTAAGTATTTTTCAATCAGTGGTGAGTGTGACAATAGCAAATGGCCTTTTGGTTTTATTTGGTTATGGTTATGGTTATGGTTATGGTAAATTAAAAACTACCGCGAAGTCCTATACTCAAACCTCTTCCCGGCAATGGCGCTATCTCTTTTAAGAAGGAGGTATGTACCAAGGCAACTTCATCCGTTAAGTTTTGTCCTTTAATATACAACACCATATCACTTCCGTTAATGCCTACACCATCAAGGTAATAATTAATATTCATATCTATCATAGTATAAGCATTCGTAGATGTTTCCAATGACGCAATATCATTTTGTTCAAAGTAGTGATTGACACTAAATTCACTATCAAAATGATCTCCTTGGTAGTTCAGCAACGCACCAATACGCATTGGTGGCGTTCTAGGTAAATAACCACCACCTGATAATTTGGTATGGATATAATCACCAAACAACGTTGCTTTTAAGGGACTGGAAATTTGGTATATAAACTCAGCTTCAACGCCATACATATTAATATCATTTTGTTGATACACTAAAATAGGCAAGCCATCTTCATGCTCTTCTGCACCTAACTCAGGTTCAATATGTATGTCTTCATGCTCATGCCCTCCTTCAAATACAAGTCCTGTATCTTGCTGGTAATAATAGTCTTTAACATGATTATAAAAAGCACTCACGACAAAGCCAAAATCACCTTCAAATTTTCGCCATGTTAAGTCAACACTGTAAGACGTTTCTAATTCAGGTGTTTTTAATGAGGGCTCTAGGTGTATTTCGCCTTCTTCTAAGGAGAGATCAAACATTGCACCGACTTCAAAGGTATTAGTGCCTATATGCGGGCCGAATGAAAACAACTCTGCTGCCGATGGTGCTCTTTGAGAAAGCGCGAGCGATACACCAAGGTTATAACCTGATTGATAATCCCACACAGCTCCTATCGAGGCACTTATAGGGGTAAAGTTTTGCTGTGCAAATGAGGCTATTTCTTGTTCATGTGTATGACTATCATCATGCGCTTCAAAGCCGACAATACTGTCTTCAACATCAATAGTGACTCGCTCAGTCCTAACACCAAGTTGTAATAGTACATCATCAAAATGTTTCTCTTCAAGCCAAGCAACAGCCCAAGTATCGGTATTTGATGGTGGAGAAAAAGCTTCTTCACCTATGGCTTTAAAGTCAGACTGTTTAAAATGAAGCGTCCAAGCGCCTTGCCACCCCATATAGTCTTGATGATAAATATCAGCTTTCATCTCAAGACTTTTATTAGTAAACGTTGTTCCGACCAGACCGTCTTCAATTTCTTGATGTTGATAGTCGGTATAAGCAAATTTTGTCGCTAATTGCTTAACTAACCCTTGTTCAAAATTAACCTCACTTAAAATTTGCAACCTATCTTGTTGCATTTTTGCTTGAGTACCTTCTGCATGTTCCTCATGGTTATGTTCATCATGCGTTTCTTCATGATGTTCTTCTTCCTCTTCATGGTGAGCATGACCAGGAATGCCATAATCACGTTCCATAAAACCGTATGAAAAACCAATAAAACCTTGCTCAAATAAATAACTTGATCCTAAGGTCAAACCGCTCGATTTTGACGAGCTGTTTGCTAAAGTACCATCATTAGGTTCTTCATCATGTTCGTCTTCATGCTCTTCATGTTCTTCTACTTTAAAACCATCAGGTAATTGATAATCACCCGAATCACGCCAAAAACCATCAAGGTGTATAGCAAAGTCTTTATCCGCTATTTTTATGCCATTTTGTAAAGAAAAAGAGCCCTGCTTCTCGTTAGCAACATCGTTATATTGTAACAACCACTCGGCTAATGTATCACTTGATGTTGGCACCCGATTATCAACTACATTAACAACGCCACCAATGGCACCACTGCCATAAAATAAGGTAGCAGGGCCGCGTAACACCTCAATTTGTGTAGCCGTGCTCGTTTCAGTTGCGACAGCATGATCAGCACCCACTCGTGAAGCATCACCTGCATCTAAACCATTTTGAGTAATTAAAACTCTTGGTCCATCTAAGCCACGAATAATAGGAGTGCTAGCCACTGAGCCATAAAAACTTGAATGTACTCCCACTTCATTTTTTAACGTTTCACCTAATGTCGATGCTTGTTTCAATTTTAACTCATCACCAGAGATCACATTAACAGGTAAAGCTGACTCAATAGTTGATGAATGCAATGGTGTCGCGTAAACATCAATCACTTCCATCACTGAAGGAGATAACTCAATCAACAGATCTGAAACATCATTTTGTTTAATGGTTATATGCTGATTGCTATGTGTATAGTTTTTAGCACTAGCATGCAATTCAACATTACCTGCTCTTAACTTTTCAAACGTAAAAAAACCTTGTTTATCGCTAAGTACTGTTTGATCACTCCCATTAATTTTAACCGTTGCTAGCGCAATAGCCTTACCTTGGTGGTCAATAATTTTTCCTGAAATTTTTTGCGCTAATGCTTCTGGCATGTAACTTAGAGCAGTAAGTGACAAGCATAATGAACAAGCCATAAAGACTTTGCTTTTACGTAGAGAACCAATAGGTAAGCTACTGTTTTTTAATAACATAGGTGTATTCCAATAAATGTAGGGTGTGTAAGCAAATTGTTTTCGAAAGAAAGTGATTTTTGCTCACAGTCGATATTCTTCAAACTAAAGAGTAGATGTGATAATTGACTAATTTATTGAAAACTGGGTGGTGCTCTTAATTGAGGCTGAACAAAAACATTGGCTTTAAATGCTGCAGTAATTGTTTTAAAAAGAGTAAAATAATAACGAGCAATGGCATGATGTTGAATTTGTGGTAATTCAGGAGGCGTGTCGATGCCTTGATGACAAACAAAACATTCTTGCTGTTCTAGATGAGTAGATTGGTCTATTTCTATTAAATGATTTGCATGAACAAGCGTTGACGTTAAAAATAGCAGAAAAACCATGGATACTAGCGCATTCATGGTTAATTTACTTTTTGTTGCTGCTTTTGCTGCGGCTTTAGCTGTATTAGAAGATAACGTCATAATAGTTGTGATACTATAACATTGTATTTTTATCTACAAGTTGTTTATCTGTAAATTATTCTATAAACAAAATCCTGAATTCAAGTACACTGAACTACATACTGTCTAAAGACGGTAGGTTCTTTAAGGACTGAAAGTCCTTTTTAGTTAGGTGTCTTATATTATACCAATACCTATATTTACACTTGACCCTAATCTTAAAAGCGCGATTAAAATCCCGACTACATGAGGGCCGAGGCTGGTTGATATTAGCGTAGGCGGGATTTTAATCGCGCTCTGAGTAGAAAAAGCAACGGCTAGCTAAAGCTACTCAACTAAAGATGAGGGTTTAAACCTTTCACACGGACTAATTAAAAATCAACTCAGAGGTATAGCCTTATATCTCAAAATAGTCTGTGAAAACTTTATAAAGCTCTGTACCTTGGTTCACGCTAGCAGAAGCAAAATGTAGGATAGGAAGTACCGTTGTATCTAAACTGATATTATGCAAAGGAACGCCATCACCACTACTCTCACTAACATAGTTATCCATCCGTAAAATACGCGCTAGCGGCTCTCCTGCTAGTAATGGTTTACCAAATTCAGCTAAATAATCGACCATGCCACCCATAGGAGCATATAAAGCTTTATAGTCTTTTAAATAACAGCCATAACGAGTCATTTCTTTCGGGATAAAATCGTCACTGTTAATCACTTTTTTATACTGTAAATAACTTAAAATGCTCAAGGCGTCTTGATGAGCAACAGCCAAATCAATTTGCTCTTGTGATCCAAGTTCAACAGTAAAGCTTTCTTTGGCGAACGCGCCCTCGCCCATAACAAAGTTTCGTCCTAACTTTTTATATGCTTGTTGCAAATTCCACCACGGGCAACATGTTGCTTCATCCATTGCCCCATCAAATTCATTAGGAATAAAAATAGTATGAGGAATATCAAAGTAGTTAGCGCTCGCCTTACTATATTCAGGGCAATATAAATGCTGACTAGAAATAGGACCGGTATGTAGATCTAAAACTAAATCGGCTTGGTGCGCCATACGCTGTAATTGATAAGCGATACGTTGGCCCGTGGTAAGTCCCCAAATATTATGATCTAATTTTTGTTCAATTTGTTCTAATAATAACTGTTGAAAGTTAGCCGCTATTTCGCTCTCAGCAGCATCAATGTTTTTCTGAGCAAAAGGCTCGATCACCGTATCATCAAAATGATACATTCTATTCCAATTAACACCTGTAATGGGATCAAACCGTCCTAATGTGTATTCGCCATTTTTATGATTACAAGCAACAGGATTAGCATAAGGAACTAAGGTGATATTACTTTGAATATCACAGTTTTTGAGTAATTCAAGCAACTGAAAAATAACAGCATTACCCTGCACTTCTGCACCGTGCATATTTGCTTGAATATAAACATTAGGGGCTTTAGCTTGTTGGCATTCATAAATGTATACGGGCACGGTTAACTTTGCGCCACTTGCCATTTCACCTACGTGTATTACTTCTTTTTTGAACGTATTCTTTTTAAAGGTATTAGTCTTCATAGTTTCTCAACTCACATTGTATCAATCGTATTTATCGAGTTTAGATAATATTGATATGTCGCGCCTCACTAAGTTCGGGACGATCTACAGGTGTAAATTATAGGTTGAACTTAGTAAAACGAAGCTATGCTAAATAGCTGCTAGCAGGTTGTGCTGCTCGTACTTCAATCAACTCACCGTTTTGGATAACATATTCTGCTGCTAATTGATGACATAAGAAAAACGGCATACTTTCAGTAAAACCATAAGCACCACAATAACCAAACACTAATTTATCATCAACCTCTACATCTTGCGGCAAGGGTAAATGACCTAGCTTATCCATGCTGGTACATAAGGGGCCATGAATATCAAACGTTTGACTTGGTGCATTCGATTGACGCAGCAAAGTAACAGGAAAAGGTTGGTCAGTAATTGCTGGGCGAATAATATGGTTAATCCCTGCTGCAAGTACAAGTTGCTCTTGATCGTAATTTATTTTTCTATCAACCACAGGCACAACATAATAACCACATTCGGCTACGGCAAAACGTCCCAGTTCAAGCCACAATTCTTCAACACCTGATTGAGCTTTTATATCAGCTAAGTCAGCAATAATTTGTTGCCATGATAAGGTACTACCCTCATTAAGATAATCAATCCCCAAGCCACCGCCTAAATCGAGAATTTTTAACTCCATGCCAATATCAGCGGCAAGCTGAGTTAACGGTGCAACCATCTGCCCCCAAAGTGAATACATTTTTTCATTACTGAGCATATTGCCCCACTGAAAAATATGCAAACCGCAAATATCTAAAGCGGGATAGTTACTAATTTGTATGCTTTGCCATTCTTGAACAGACAAACCAAATGGCGTTAAGCTATTCCCACCTAAAGGATTTTTCTCTCCATCAGGCCACTGTAATTGCACTCTAAGCAAAACGGTTGGCTTATCCGTTAACGCTTGCTCAATAACCACTTCATTCAACCAAGTGAGTTGATTTAAACTCTCTA
>Ga0209081_1001383_pt1 | contig 14511 bp, 16 predicted proteins | sample GOMGulsemesocosm_4_FD_184636 | JGI IMG/M metagenome (GOLD analysis project Ga0209081, IMG submission 184636) | Methane-oxidizing microbial communities from mesocosms in the Gulf of Mexico - GOM15B Gulf of Mexico (SPAdes) (version 2) | ecosystem: Environmental > Aquatic > Marine > Cold seeps... | reverse complement strand
TATAGCCAGCCGGCGTTGGTACTGTTGTGTTTACCCTTCGGTATTATGGGCGTGGTACTCGGCTTTGGTTTGCAGGGTATCGGTATGGGGTACGTGGCCATGACCGGCATGCTGGGTTTAATGGGTGTGCTGGTCAATGATTCGCTGGTGTTACTGCACACATTAAATCAGCGCAAAGGGGCGAAGTCCGCCGCACTGAATAATCGCGAGATTGCCGAGGGCTCGGCGCTGCGTTTTCGACCGATTGTCATTACCTCCTTGACCACGGTTGCCGGGCTTGTGCCGACGGCTTACGGGCTGGCCGGCAGCAACTCCTATATAACGCCCATGGTTATGGCCATGGCGTGGGGTGTGGCGTTTGGGTTGTTCGTCACCTTGTTTTTATTGCCATGCCTCTACGCGGTCGATCGAGATATTAAGGTGTTTTGGGCGGATAGGGTGATGAAGGCATCAACCTAGACAAAGTCGGCCTAGAGATCTGTCAGGCTTATCTCGGCTATCGTTTGCCTAGGTGAACGGCCTATAATGGTGTCTGTCGTGTAGATACTGGGGATAATGAGTGAGTTATTTTGAGCGCTGTCAGGATTGGCTGCTAAACGGTGGACCCAAGTCGGTAGAGGCGCTCAATGGCGCCCTACAGGGTATTGAACGCAAGTTGTCCGCTCTGGACGATCGCGCAACAGAAGACTATCAAGACCTTGAATGCACCCTTGAACTTTTGCAAGAACAGCTGGAGTTACTGGCCCAGTCCCAGCAAACCCAAGTGCCGCCCTCGGCCCCTGTACCTGAGCTAGCGCCAGCGGCTCAACAAGCCCAGCCGGCAATAGCCGAGCCTGGCTTGGACTTTCAGGGGTTGCACCCGCTTGAAACGCAACCCATCAACTTGACGCAGCAGCAGAAGCAACAGGCACTGGAAAACCTGTTGACTAACCCTCTGTTGGTCAAGGGTATGCCAAAGTCTTGAGCGGGTGATTAAGCCTCCGTGTCCTTCTGTTATAATGCTGAGCTTTCATGCGGAGGTGCACAATGGTTGAGAACTATCAGCCTAACCCCATTATTTGTCCGCTCTGTGGTCAAGCTAACTTCTGTGCGCAAACTATAGAGGGGGGCGCTAGGGGGGATTGCTGGTGTATTCAAACGGCCATTCCTGCAGAGCTGTTGGCGCAGTTACCGGTTGCAGCGAAAGACATCAGTTGTGTCTGCCAAGCGTGTGTGACGGCCTACACAGATGCCCTCTGATTCGACCTCGGCCCATATATTTTCTACCCTGCAGCTATTGAGGTATTTATGTCACTGACCAAATCTGAGTTAGAGCAAGAGAGCAACTCTTGTCTCGAGCAGCAGCATGTCTGCGAAAAGAATGAATTGCCTGAACACCTACAGGTGTACCGAGTGAGTGAGGTGAATGGTGAGCCACAGGCGCACTGGGAAATCTTCAGCCTGTGGCTGGCAACCAATGAGGACGTCATGCTGGGCGAGGCGGAAGAGCCCGGAGAACTGCTGAACCTGTCTTCGATTAAAATCGCGTTTTGCCCCTTTTGTGGTGCTGAACTGCACTGAATCAACACGCTGATCCATAACGTTATTACCCGTATTTTCGAGAGTTACCATGGCCCGTATTCGTATTGATCTACCCGACACCTTCCTCTATCAGCGCGATTTCCGCGTGCCCGCTGAACTCGTGAACTCGGCCGCCCACATGGGCGGTGAGCACATGCTGGCCATTGCCGTGGAAACCAAAGGCGAATTTGTAAAAAATTTGGGTTATAAAAGCAGCTTGGATGTCGAGGGCTTGGGCATGATCATGGCCGACTCTGGGGTGATGTACTTTGCCGAGTCGGATCTTGATGACCTGCTGCGCATCGAAGTCGGCCTTGCCAATATCGCCAATAAAAGCGCGGAATTTATCTACCGTGTGACCAATGTGACAAAAGGCTGCGAAGCCGCCAGAGTTAAATTTGGCATCCTATTCTTTGACTATTCACAGAAAAAAGCCGAGGCTATTCCCGCGAGCTTTTTGGCAAAGGTAGGCGCTGATAAACAGGCTTAAGTCTACTACCCAGTCATTCTGCGCCAACATCGGCAAGCGTAATCCACTGGAGCAATTTGCTATGGCAAGCACGACAAACTACTTGAAGGTCGACAGGGTTCAAAGGTTGCTGACTGCGGGGTTTTTGTTACTGCTGGGAGGTTTGAGTGCGGGGTCCTATGCGGCTCAAATGCCGAGCGTGATACAAGATGGCTTTAAGGAATCCGCCTACCGCGACCGAGAAGTACCGCAAAGCCAGCTACAGCAGCCTGGTAAGTCGGGCGACCCTCGGCGCGATGGTCGCGCGCGTATGCTGCAGAAAAAGTGCTTGGCCATGGTGAATAAGAAAACGCCTCAGCGTCATGTTTACCAGTCGGGCTCACTGTTGTATGGAATGGGCGCGCACCCGGGTATTTTTATGGTTTATCTCGAGACTGCCGCTCACTACCGGGGGGTTGTCGGTGAGCAGTGGTCTGCCTGCGGCTTTAACTCAATCAACAACCTTTCCTACCTGCGTGTGCACCGCGATGTGTTGATTAGCCGCCCTCAATAGCCTGTGCAGGCGACCTGTTTGGGCACATGATGTCCAGTGCCTTGTGGTATCCTGTGCGCCATATAAACGAGCTACTTTAGGGGTGGCCGTGACAATACCGCAGCTGCACCGATAGATTAGCTGCACAGATACCTTGGCCGGAGCCATCATGAAGTTTCAGATCATCCCCGTTACCCCCTATCAGCAAAATTGCACCCTGCTGTGGTGTGAATCGAGTAACAAGGCCGCGGTCGTCGACCCAGGCGGCGATCTGCATTTGATCGAACAGGCGGTAAAAGATGCCGGTGTAGACCTGGTTAAGATCATCGTGACCCATGGCCATTTGGATCATGTCGGTGGGGTTGCCGAACTAGCAACCAAGCACAGCTTGCCTATCGAAGGGCCACACAAAGAAGATCTGTTCTGGATTGATATGCTGGAGCAGCAAGCGCAGATGATGAGCTTCCCAGCCACCAGCGCTTTTACGCCTGATCGTTGGTTAGAGCAGGGCGACACTGTGCAAGTGGGGGAGCAAACCCTGGAAGTGCGCCACTGCCCAGGGCACACACCTGGCCACGTCATCCTTTTTCACGCCGATACGCAGTTGGCACTGGTGGGCGATGTGTTGTTTCAAGGCTCTATTGGTCGCACAGACTTCCCTCGCGGTGACTACGATACCCTCGTCAATTCTATCCGCCAGCAACTCTGGCCGCTGGGCGATGCGGTGCGCTTTATTCCGGGCCACGGCCCCATGTCGACTTTTGGCAAGGAGCGTCAAACTAACGCTTTTGTTGCTGATACCCGTTTTGGTTAAGGATGAATAATAAGACTATGAGAGATGCTGATAAAACTCTGAATGAATCTATTTGGTTTAATGATAATGTAGATTTGGCTGACTTAAATAAGTTGAGCGAAAACACCATGGACAGTAATCTCGGAATCGAATTTACCGAGATAGGCCCTGACTTTTTACGCGGGACTATGCCGGCCGATGAGCGTACCTTTCAACCGTTTGGCCGCATCCATGGCGGTGCCAATGTCACCTTGGCAGAAAGCCTGGGTAGTCTTGCAGCCAACCTGGTTGTCGATATGGATAAATATTTCTGTGTCGGTCAGGAAATTAATGCCAACCATTTACGCGGTGTTATGAAAGGCCAGGTTACCGGTACTGCACGGCCGGTGTATATCGGCCGTACCTCACAGGTATGGGAAATCCGAATCGAAGATGATCGTGGTCGCTTGAGTTGTATTTCGCGTATCACTATGGCGGCCGTAAGAAAATAACAGCCATAGACAGAAACCAGAGAAAATCGAAATAGATTTACAGGTGAAACATTATGCAGTGGAATGTGTACTTATCCGGTGAAATTCACACCGATTGGCGCGAACAAATTGAACAGGGCGTCAAGGCGTTAGGTTTACCCGTGACCTTTACCTCAGCGGTTACCGATCACGACTCAAGTGACGCCGCCGGTGATCATCTGATGCACAACGACAATCAGTTTTGGCGTGATCATCAGTCCTCCAAGGTCAACAGTATTCGTACCAAAAACCTGATTGAGAAATGTGATATTGCCGTGGTGCGTTTTGGTGATAAATACAAGCAGTGGAATGCTGCGTTTGATGCCGGTCAGTTAGCGGCTTTAGGTAAACCTTATATTACCTTGCACGAAGAAAATATTATTCATCCGCTGAAAGAAGTGGATGCCGCCGCTATGGCGTGGGCTAAAACGCCACAGCAGGTAGTTGAAGTTTTGAAGTATGTGATTGCTCGATAAAATAGAATGAGTTGATCTAGACTCTGACATCTCCTTATGGCTAGGGGATGCCAAGTTTTAAACGTGGGCTAGCTCATACTTAAACGAGTAACCCCCGAGTGTTTCGGTGAGCTGCTCATCGATTAGCTGGTTACTGCTCACCTTAACTATCTGACCGTATTTCTTACTGGTCTCAACCTCCACGCTAAACGCCGAAGCGTCGGCCAGTTGTCCCAGTAAGTTATTCACCAAACGCTGAGTGATGTCGTTACGCAGAGTTGGCTTAAAAATCTTACCCACAGCGGTCACTGGCATCTCGTCAATCAGAATTACCTCTTTAGGAATGGCCGCACGCTCTGGAATATTTTCCTTACAGAACATGAGTAACTCTTCCGCTGTAACCTCGGACCCAGACTTTGCTTGAACATAAACGATAGGCAGTTCGCCCACGCGAGCATCGGGTTTGCCAATTGCCGCTGCTTCGGCAACCGCCGGATGTTTGTAGAGGGGTTCTTCTATCGATTGTGGGTCAATGTTATGACCGCCGCGAATAATCAAATCTTTACTGCGACCGGTCAACCACAGGTAACCTTCTTCATCCAAGCGGCCCAGATCACCGGTGTTAAACCAGCCATCATCTACCCACTGGCCTTTGTTTTGTTCGGCGTTTTTATAACCGGAAAATACGTTCGGGCCGGAAATGGCAATCTCGCCGGATTCATTCACATCGCAATCGCGAGTGGCACGACCATCTAGATCCACTTCAACGACACGTACCTTCATGTAAGGCACACGAATACCCACTGAGCCCACCTTACACTCACCAAACATCGGGTTGCCTGTGCTGACACAGGTGCCTTCGGTTTGACCGTAACCTTCGATCACTTTCAGGCCGGTAGCCGTTTCAAACTGGGTAAATAATTCGGTGGCCAGTGGAGCTGCACCGCAGAGGCAGAAGTCCAGTGATGACAGATCGTGGCCTTCGGTGGGGACAGTCAAAAGTCCACTTAAAATCGTTGGCACTGCACTAAAATAGGTGACCTTGTATTTCTCGACCAGCGCCCAGAAATTTTTCAGTACCGCTGTGTTTCGATAGCCCTGAGGGCTCGGCAGTAGAACTTCGCCACCAGCCATAAAGGTTGCCAGACCGGTAACAAATACACCATTAACATGGAACAGTGGCAATCCACACAAGGCAACAGATTCTCCTGCCATGTTACCCAGTGCCGCCATCTGCCAGCCACAGACCAACTCATTGAAGTGAGTGTGCGGAGCAAGCTTGGGTGTGCCGGTGGTGCCACCGGTATGGAAGTAAGAGGCAATATCGTCTTGCTGGAACACTCGGCCGCTGATCAGTTTATCGCCTGGTTGTTCAGCAATAGTCGCGTCAAAGTCTTTTACCAGAGCCGTTAAATAATCCGGGCGCTCGCCAACAAACGCTTCACGCAACTCCTCTGGCAGGAAGTTGGCCAGATCCACGGCCAAAACACTTTCCAGCTCCGGCAAGCCGGCGATGATCTCCTGAGCTTTATCCCACAGGTCCGTGCCAGGGAAAGGTGCGAGGGTTATCAGCACTTTGGAGCCGATTTCACGCATCAGCGCAATGATATGCTCAACGTCTAACAGTGGATTAATCGGGTTAAAGATTCCCGCCGCTTCACTGCCCCAGATGGCAAAGTGGGTTTGCGGCAGGTTAGGCAGCAACATGGAGACGGTGTCATCTTTATTGACGCCTAAGCTGTGTAAGGCATTAGCGGTTTTGGTAACTTTTTCAAAGAGCTGGTGATAACTGTAGCGGATAGGTTCTTCATCAGCCTGGCCCTGCAGCAGGAAGGTGAGGGCGTTTTTGTCACCTAACTTCTCGGCGCTATCCTGAATGGCGGCATAGGTGCTTTCAGGTAAACCGCGATCTTCGATCGGAGTTTTCTCAATCTCGGCCGTGTCTTTGAGGCTGCGTAGCTGAATGTTAATGGGCTCTATCATCGCTTATATCGCTCTTATCAATATAGATCTGAATGGGTCTGATTATGGTTCAGACTTTTAGGTATGATTTATAGCGACACACTTTACCCGAGCACTGAAAACAGGGGGTATTCCTGTTTCGACAATCGCTGTGCATTTTCCGCCAACCCGTTTATTAGAGTGATTAGCGGGGCTGCTGGCGGTAGTCCTGGGGGCTTTGGCCGGTCCAGCGCTTAAACGCACGGCTGAAGTTGGAGTTACTGGCGAAGCCCAGCAGGAAACTGATTTCGCCAATAGACAAGTGGGCTTGGCCTATATAGTCCAGAGCCAGTTGTTTACGTACTTGCTCCAGCAGTTGGCGGAAGTTGGTGTCTTGTTCGTCCAGCTTGCGGTGCAGGGTACGGGGGCTGACATGCAGTTGTGCTGCGACATCATCGAGATTGGCTTCACCTCGTGGCAGTAGCTCAAATAGGGCCTGGCGCACTTGAGGCAGTAAGCTCTGGGTGTTGGCAGGGCGCAACTGCATGCGGCCCAGATACTCTACCACCAGCTTCTCAGTGGCCTGCGCCAACCGGGGGTTGCCGCCAGGGATCGGTTGGCTGATTTCATCCAAATTGTAGATTAACTTGATATCCGGGGTGTCAAAGCTAACCGGGCAGCCAAAGAAGGCTTCATAGTGTTCAGGATGCTTGGGTGTGGGGCGGGATAGTTCAACTGAGAGAGGCGTGAGTTCTTTATTGAAGTGGCTGCGACCCATGGTGTGCAGGGCTGATAGGGTGGCATCAAGGGCGTAGATGGAGGCCGGGGGTTTACCTCGCTCGTCAGGATACTGGAAGGCCTGGGTGATTAGCTTGCCGTCCTGCTCCAGCAGCTTCATTTCGGCCGCGGTGCTGAACATGTGTAGGTAACGGCACCAGCACCGCAGCATGTCATGGACGCTACAGCTGCTCCACAGGGCCATACCCAGTGCACTAAAGGTGGTCGGCGTGATAAAAGTGCCGGCCTTTAAGCCAAACTCATCATCACCGGTTAATTCAACCGCCTTATCCCACATGAGTGTCATGATGCTAAGGGGAACCCGTTTATCCGGATTGGAGTCCCGAGAGTAATTTAAGCCATAGTCGGCCAGGAATGTCGGACCGTCGATGTCATAGCTTTCGAGAGCGCTAACAAACAGCGTTAGCCAGCTACCGATAATGTTATAGGTATGGGTCATGGCGCCTATTATACGATGAAATATGGGCGGCGAAAGCAGTGTTCAGTGACTGCGGTGGCGTTTACAATAAGCGATCTTAAAAATATCGACTGGAGCCTGTTGCTTGCCGCGTCTAGCCCGCTTAAAAATTACTGACGAACCGGTTGCGGGCATAGCTGACGTGGGCTTTGATTATCTATTGAAGTGGTCAAATCGCCGTCGCTCGCTGTCGATAGAAGTCGATGCTAATCAGGTGGTAGTACGCGCCCCGCACAGCGCTGCCAAATCCTATGTGCATCAATTTGTGGTATCACGTGGCGATTGGGTACGGGCAAAACTTGAACAGCAGTCTCAACGCCAGAGTGAAGTACCTGTTCGTAATTATGCAGAAGGCGGGGTGTTTTCTTGGTTGGGCCATGATTATCGATTGTATGTCTGTCGTGGCAAGACCACGCGCATTGCTATTGAGGGGCAACACTTGTGCGTTACCCTAGCACCGCGCGCACAATTAAAAACCCAGCTGCTGCAATGGTACCGCCAGCAAGCGGAACAAATGTTGTGGGATAAATCCCATCACTATGCTGAGCAGTTAGGCGTAAGCATTACCGGTGTGAATTTTCGCCTGACCAAAACCAAGTGGGGGCATTGCACCCGCTCTGGCCAAATTCAATACAACTGGCACATCGTGTTGGCACCGGAGGCGGTAGTGAATTATCTAGTGGCTCATGAAGTGAGTCACCGGCGCCATATGCATCATGGCCCAGCCTTTTGGCGCACCGTAGCGAAATTGTGTCCGGGTTATGAGCTGCAACGTCAATGGCTAAAACGCTTTGGTCATACGCTGGTTTTATAAGTCGTTTTAATAGTAATCTATAACGTTAACAAACATTAGAAAAGAGCAAAACTATGGAACCACTTTCGCAGAATAGTGAAGAAAACTTTGATCGTTTTGTTGTCGAAGGTTTAGAAACGGGTTGTGTCTGGGCGCTGGAAGGTCCAGACGGTTTTGCTCTGTGCCCTTCTGAAAAAAACGAAGAAGTTGACGTCATGCCGTTCTGGTCGCAGCCTGAATTTGCTCAGGCGGTTTGCGTGGATGAATGGTCTATCTATAAACCCGTGCCAGTTGCCATTGACGAGTTTTTAGATGAGTGGGTCGATGGTATGCACGCTGACCTGTTGCTCATCGGTGTTAACTGGACCGAGGAGTTAGAGGGGCTGGAGATGGAACCGCTGGATTTGGCGGAAGAATTCGACAGTGAAATGAAGTAGCCGCCATGTACCCACTCGATTACATAGAACCTGTTTTTCGCCCGCCCTCAGAAGGGCGCTCGTTGATTCTGCAAGTGACCAATGGTTGCTCGTGGAATAAATGCACCTTTTGCGAGATGTACACTGACGAGCAAAAGCGTTTTAAACCACAACCTGTGGATAAAATCGACGCGCAATTGATGAGCCTCTCGACGGCGGGTTATCCCGTGCGTCGAGTGTTCCTCGCCGATGGCGATGCCATGGCATTATCGACGCGTCGCTTAAAAGAAATTTTGCAGTTGATCAAGACTTACTACCCAGATGTACAGCGGGTATCGAGCTATTGTCTGCCGCGCAACCTGAAAAAGAAAAGCGTCGAGGAGCTGGCCGAGCTCAACGCCTTGGGTCTTAGTCTGATGTACATCGGATGCGAGAGTGGCGATGACGAAGTGTTGTCACGGGTGGAAAAAGGTGAGAGCTTTGCTAGCTCGCTAGAGGCCTTAACGAAAATCAAACAGGCGGGCATGAAAAGCTCGGTGATGATTCTCAATGGTTTAGGCGGCCCGGAGTTATCACAGCAGCACGCGCTCAACTCGGCGCGCTTGATGAACGCCGCACAGCCAGATTATCTGTCGACCTTGGTGGTGTCCTTCCCGCTGGGTGATGAGCGCTACCAAAAAAACTTTGCCGGAAAGTTTCGTCTGCTCACCCAGCAGGAACTCTTTGCCGAGATGAAAACTTTGTTGCAAGCCCTCGAGTTGGATAAAACCATATTTCGCAGCGATCACGCCTCTAATTATTTGGTGATGAAGGGTGTGCTGGGTAAAGATAAAACTAAGTTGTTGCAACAGGTAGAGATGGCCATGCACCAGCCAGGTCGTGTGCCGTTGCGTGAAGAGTGGCAGCGAGGGCTGTAAAGTTACTCTTTTTCATCCTGTGTCCCTCCTGGCGTGGCTTTGCACTGATTGCGGAAAACTTTAGGTGAAATGCCCTCCCAGCGTTTAAAAGCCGATGAGAAATTACTTGCATCGCTAAAGCCTAAATTAAGGCTGATGGTGATGATCGGTAGCGTGAGGTCTCGCAGGTACTCTTTGGCCAGGGTGTGGCGAGCATCCTGAACCAGTTTGGAGAAACTGGTGTTTTTCTCTGTCAGCTTTCTTTGCAATTGCCTTACGCTTAAATTTAATAGGTCGGCGATGTCCTGCTGTTTCGGTTCACCGTTGGCCAGCGCCTTTCTGATCTCGTTGGATACATTGAGTGCAACGTCGAGTCGGTCCATTTTTTGTAGGTGCTCTAATGCCACCGACTCGCCCATTCTGGCGAGTGCGGGATTACTGCCTTGCAACGGTTTATCAAAACTTTCTTTCGCGTAAACAACAGCGTCTGATTCGGCACCGAAATGTACCGGTCGATTAAAAAATTTGTCGTGCCAAGGTTTTGGGTCGGCGGGTTCCTCACGAATTAAAAAAACCTCAATTAGACCATCGGCGCTTAGTTTTTCTACATTTGAGGCTAAAAACGCATCCATGGCTTCGTCGGCGACAACCTTCCTGTGCTGAGGTTCGATGTGCCAGTTGAGCAGCCAGTGGCCGTCTTCACGCTGATTCAATTGTACTTCGGCGGCCGTGCTGACCAGTCGACTGAGCTTGATCAAACGTTGTAACTTTTCACGCAGAGTGGCACTGGCATCTATGGCGAGGCCGGTGCCGTGGAAAGTTGTCGGGCCACGGTTCTCGGGGACGCTGAGGCCAAATGCGGGGTCTTTCGTGACGATAGCGCAAGTGCGCCAGAGCACCGCCATGGCGGCTACCGGGTAGCGGGCATTGGCATCGAGCGTCTGCTCTATATCAAGACCAGCCTGCTGGAAGATCTCGCGGCTGTTAAAACCCCGGAGTTCCAGCGTAGTGGCAATGGCCCCAGCCCAAGTGGCCAGTGTGGTGGCGTGGTTGTCCATGTGTCTAGCGGTCCCTTACAGGCTATTTTGAGCCTTCAGAGGCAGAGTTTAATCAGCTAGTGAGCATTGAAAAGCTAGCTTATTTATAACATAAGTTGGCTAGGTTAGGCGTAAGTATTTGTCTGGCTAGGGAGGCAGGCGGGGCGCATAACCCCGCTGGGGAGGGGGCCACTGAGGCCTGGTGTGACAGTGTTAAGGGGCTGCAGAGCCAGTCTTGCTCTGCGTGGTTACTAATACTTGTGCAGGTTACAGGCGACAGGGCATTGGTTGTGATCGGCCGCCTGAGGGCAGCGCCTTATATTCTATTGACGTTTGGTAGCTTCCATTGACCGTTTAAGAAGTTTTCCTTGGGCAGGTACAGGCGCATGGTGAGGGCGAAAGCACCGGATGGCGCCGGTAGCCAATTGGCGTTGCTCGCCTCTGGCGGCGTGTTTTGGATAAATAAATCCAATGAGCCGTCGTTATTGAAGTGCAGCTCATCGCGATCGCCGATAGCATAACGATTGATGGGGTTGGCGATAAAAAAACCTTGCTCGTCGTACATGGATAACGACCAGAAAGCATCGACAGGGGGTAGGGCATCGGCGGCGAAGTGAATACGGTATTGATGCTCGCCGGTGAGTGTACGTTGCTGGCTGTCAACGACGGTATTGGGGTAGCTTGCCTCAGCCGGTGGTAGGGCGCCTAGACCAATCATCGCCACTACTGCGCGGGTGATGTAGTCCGTGCCATAGTTGCCGATAGTGTCGCGTTGTACCGCCCATCCATTTTCCAGCCGGTCGTTACTGCTGAGGGTTTGTTTAATCTTTTTCTGGGTGGCAGCGATGGCTTGTTCGGCTAGCGCGAGGTGAAAGAAAGCCACCGGGCCCACATCAAAGGGCTCGCTAATGTTGACGCCTATGCTGGCCAGGTTGTCGAGGGCCGCGCGGTCGTCAACGCTGGCCGGCTGTGCGCTCATAAGCTCAGACAGGCGATTAAAAAACTCGGAGGCGGGCATGCGGGACAGCTGATGCAATGGGTCTTCCCCATCGGGGCTCGTGAGGCCGATAAGCGGTTGGGGGATCAAGCCTTGCTGCCAATCGTTTAGTGCCGCAAGAGTATAGCCTTGCTGCAGCTGCGTGACGGCGGGCACGTCAGATTTGCCGTTGGTTTGGGTGCGGCCAATGATCCACACCATGTTGGTGGGGGCGGCAACACGTGTCATACCTGCAGGTGTGGCGGCAGAGGCGTCTGGGCCTGTAATTAAGTAATGACCGGCCTGGGTGCCGGTAGTGCGCTTGCCAATCAGGGAAAACACATTGGTCCAGGCGTCCATAAGAGGCATGACGTAGGCCCGCTCACCTGTGTCGGGTACTGACAGCACCAGTGGGCCTTCGGACAGGTCGAGCCAAGCGATGCTGTAGAGTGTGTCATTGTTAGGCCTGACCACATCTTTAAACGTGTGATCGGGAAAGCTTTGAATATGATGGAAGTTGTTTTTACTACCAGGTGTCTGATGTTGATCTTGGGTCATCGCCTGACGGGTTAAGTCCATCATCACCAACGGATAACCAAAGATGTAGGCCTCGGCGACACGTTTGATGTAATCAACCGAATAAACGCCGGCAATGATGATGACGGAGAGCGCCGCTAGGGCGCCCTTAAATGTTTTACTCGCTAGCATTCTGTACTCCGTTGGGGTCTAAACAGATAAACGATGGTCGTCCGCCTTCAATCGCATAGGCGGGTAAATTGGATTGGCTAGAGCATACTTTACCGTCGCGCGAGAATACCAAATCCCGTAAAAAGGTGACGCGTGTTGGACTTGGGTAGGCGCTGAAGGTTTCCAATTTGGGGTCGAACTTGAACAGTCGGTCCGATGCGTTGGAGGTCATCCATACATCGCCGGTCTGGGGGTGTATGTTGAGCGCGTAAGGGGTTTCACGTTGGCCGTCATCTAAGGTTGGCAAGGGGTATTGCTTAAAGGTCTGGGTTTGCGGGTCAAAGCGCAGCAGCGCATTTTCTTCGTAAGCGGGAATCCAGAGGATGCCTTGCTGGTCGAAGCGTGGGCGACGCGGGCCTTTTAGTGGAGTGTCTATCTCGGTGACCTCCAAGGTCTTAGGGTTAATCTTGCCAAGTTTGTGGGCGTCTAACTTTGCGTACCAAATGTCACCTGTCTCTGGGTGTATATCAATACCGTAAGGCATATTTAGTACTTCGCGGCCCAGCTGCATGGTCTTGTGGTGCGACATTTCCGGGTAGACATCTGAGTTGGGAAAGGCGGCGGCTAAATCCAGAATAGTCGGCAGAAAGGCGTCGGTGAGCCAGCGCTGCCAGCCGTTAGAGGGCAGGTCGAGTAGTGTGGAAATTTTGGTTTTTGGGTCAAAACGCCCCACCTGATTAGACGCGGCAATGGTGAACCAGATGATGCCTTCGCCATCGATTCTAACGGTGTGCAGGTAGCGAGCATCCTCCCCTATATCATAGCTTTCATACTCCTTTGTATTGATATCAAAAGAGATGAGGTAGGACGAAAGTGAATTGGTTATCCACAGCTTACCCTCACTATCCTCGGCCATGCTGTGGGGGCCGTGTTTACCGGTGAATACGCCCAGTGGCATTTCAAGGCCAGAGAAGTAGCCGCCTACGGGCATGTCGACATCAGGCAGTGGGTATTCGATGACTTCATTGGTCAGCGGGTTGAGCTCCCAAAGGATGTCGTGCCCTTCGTCGGCGCCGTAGAGAAAACCGTTGCTGGCAATATCGGCGTCGTGAATAAATGACAAACCATTACCCAGCGGCCACTCCTCAATCACTAGGTTGTCTAACCCCTTGTGGTATTCGTAGCTTTTCACGGAAGTAATCGGCTTGCCGTTAAAACCTTCGCTGAGAACCTTGGCAATGGCATCGGCTTCTACGTCATTGAGCATGGAGAGGTAGCCTTCCATGCGAGCAATGGTACTGCGCCAAGTGGCCTTGTCTTTTACTGCGCGGGTCAGCGAGTTACCGACCTGGTGGCAGTAGTTGCACTGGCTGACGAAGGCCTCTCTGGCTTCTTCGTTGTCGCTCCAGTTGAGCATGGCCGCGTGGGCCGATGCGGGCAGAGAGTCGGACAGCGCCTGGGGGCTGAGCCGGTTCTCAAGGGCGACATCGTAGCTCATCGACGTGTTCGGCTGGGCATCAATTTCAGTGATTAGGTCGCTGTAGTGTGGCGCTCTGATACGAATACTCAGCGGACCAGAGAATGCAGTGCTGAGGTGGTAGAGGCCCTGTTGATTCGAATAGACCGTGGTTTTTTTCTGGCTCTGCTTGTGCTGTTCGGTAATCATCGCGCCGGCGATAGGCAGGCCACTGGCGGTGGTAATCTTACCGTATAGTTCGGCGGAAAAAGCGCCGCTGCTTAAGCAGCTGAGCGCGGCCGTACAGAGTAGTTTTTGAAAATTCATAGCTTCTCTCTCGGGTGCTTGTTTATGCGTAGCCGACTTCTTTGGCGAGCTTGAGCATTAGGCGTCGCAATATCGTTTTGGGCAGCAGGCGGTAGAGCAGCGCCGTTAACTTGGCCATTGGTCCGGTGTAAACCACGGCGGTGTCTTTGACGACAGCCGTCAAAATATCTTGGGCGACGACCGAAGGCGCGCAGCCTTTAGTTTCGTAATAGTGTTGTAAGCGGTCGATTTTCTCTTGGGATATGTGTTCTGCGACCATCTTCTCGTGGTGCACGATGGCGGTATTAATTACCGCTGGGTGTACGCAAGTTACGGTGATCTGGCTGTCGTGAAGCTCCATTGCCAATACTTCAGAAAAGCCTTCAACGGCATACTTGGAGGCCACATACGCCGACAAGTTAGGCATCAC
>Ga0209081_1001382_pt1 | contig 14526 bp, 15 predicted proteins | sample GOMGulsemesocosm_4_FD_184636 | JGI IMG/M metagenome (GOLD analysis project Ga0209081, IMG submission 184636) | Methane-oxidizing microbial communities from mesocosms in the Gulf of Mexico - GOM15B Gulf of Mexico (SPAdes) (version 2) | ecosystem: Environmental > Aquatic > Marine > Cold seeps... | reverse complement strand
ATTATTAGCAGACTTTATTGCTCGACAATTAAAAATAGAACACAGCGAGGCTTTATTAGATAAAACACTAAAAGTCATCGCTTATGAAGGGGTTGAAAAAGGGGCTATAATTAATGTTTAAATTAACAGACTTTACATTAAAAAAAGTTTGCCTCACCTTAACACTCAGTACATTGGCTTTAACCGCCCAAGCTGAAATTCAACTTTCAGGTGAAATAAAACAGGGTGGTTTAATTATTGGCAAAACTCAGCCTAAAAGTAAAGTCATGCTAAACGAGCGTGTTTTACCTGTTTCAACAAGCGGTGATTACGTTTTTGCATTTTCACGCAATGACACAAAAAAGTACTTGTTAAAAATCACTGATCCTAATGGTGCGGTTGAGCAGAAAAAACTTGTACCTACAAAACGTAATTATAAAATATCTCGTATTGAAGGCATTAGTAAAAAGATCATGAACCCGAACAAAAAAGCCAATGTTCGCGCTAAACAAGACAGTATAGCGATACAAAAAGTTCGTAAAATATCGAGTAAACTCACTGATTTTACTCAAGGCTTTATCGCACCAAGAAGCTCTAGAATTACAGGCGTATACGGCAGCCAACGTTTTTATAATGGCGTACCCAAAAATCCACATTATGGCGTTGATTACGCAGGCGCTATTGGCGCACCTGTAAAATCTCCCGCCGATGGTAAAATTCTATTATGGGTGCCTGATATGTTTTATTCAGGTGGCACTTTAGTGATTGATCATGGTCACGGTATTACTTCAAATTTTTTACATTTAAGTGCTTCACTGGTCAAAGTAGGTGATGTAATAAAACAAGGACAGGTGATTGCTAAAGTTGGTAATTCAGGCCGCGTTACTGGTCCGCATTTAGACTGGCGCATGAACTGGCATAATGTGCGATTTGATCCGCAGTTAGCGATGAAGGTTGTGCCTTTTAAATGAATTTACACGGATATTTAACAGCGATTAAAAATAAACAAACTATAAATCTTAATGCTTTAATTCAAGAAATCATTAAAGGAGGAAGTTATGATAACGCAAGAACAATTAGCGCAAGCAATATTAGATTTAAAATTATCTCAAGAAGCTATGGGATTGAGGTTAGAAGCATCTCAAGAAAAATCGGATAGAAGGTTGGATAAACTAGGGAAACTAGTTGGAAATATAGCTAATAATCAAGGCGATATAGCAGAGGAGTTTTTTTATAATTCATTAAAAGCAAAACCTTCACTAGGAGGGATTAATTATGACTTTATAGAGCCAAATGCTCACCGAAGTAAAAATAATATAGAAGATGAATATGATATATTGTTAGTTAATGGTAATGATATTGCGATCATAGAAACTAAATATAAAGCACATATTTCTGATATAGAAAAATTAATACATAAAAAATATACTAACTTTAAAAAACTCTATCCAGAATATAAAAATTATACTCATCATTTAGGTTTGGCGAGTTTTAATATGAATGAAGACATAAAAGAGTTTGCGTCGCAAAACAATGTCATCTTACTCCAAAGAAAAGGTGATCTGATAGAAACGATTGTACCTTCACTCTAAAATCTCTATCAAGCTTGAAGCATATTTATTGAGGTAAGGGCGCTTATTTAACCAATTAACTCAATAAATTAACTTGACGTTAAAAAGGTAATGCTTTGGCGGCTTTTTTCTTTGCACTTTCAGCACGTCTATCATAGTTTTTTGTTGTTTCTACTGAAGAGTGTCCCATTAAATCTTGTACTAAAAAGACATCTTCACCATTTTCTAATAATTTAGTTGCAAAAGTACGGCGTAAATCATGGGGAGTTAGGCGCTTTAAACCGGCTTCTTTATAACGGCGGATGATTATATCGTAAATGGTTTGTCCTGAAATAGGCTCATTCACTAAACGATTACCTTTTCTAGCTCTTAAAAATAAGGGGCCAGGTGCTAAACCGCGTTCGTCTAACCATGTTTGAATAATATCTAAATTTTTATCGTGTAGCGAATTGATACGTTCTTTATTACCTTTGCCTAATACTTTGATAGTGCCTTGTGCAGCATCAAAATCTGACAACATTAAGCCAGCTGCTTCATGACGGCGTAAACCTGCGCCATAGGTTAAAGAGATAACAGCAGCATCACGCATGGCAATAACGCCTTCTTGAAACATACAGTGATCAATTAACGTATTAAGCTCGTCAAGATCTAATGCTCGGCCTTTAAGCGTTCTTGTGCCTTTGATGCGTCTAACTTCTTTTATGTGCTGATAGGTTTCAACCGAGATCAGCTTTTTTCGCCATGCTTCCTTAGAAACACCTTTAAGCGCAGATAAGTAAACATTAATTGTTGCTGGTGATTTTCCTTCATCAGAAAGTTCAGATAACAACATCAGTACTTTTTCATAATGCAATGTAGACCAATCCATCGCTTGATGACTGTTTTTTTTAGCTAATTTATAAGCGAGCACGTTTAATATTGATTTCATGGTAACGCGGCTTTGTTTTGATTGCAGTGATAACAAGTAAACATCTGATGCGGTTTGTTGTTTTAAAAAACTAGCAGACATAGGATAAAGGGACACCAAATAGTTGATAATTAACGATATTTATTACTTATTAAAATGTATATTTTAAAAGACTATATATATAAAGACTCTAATCTAGGTTCTTTGATTATTTCTATGTAATCAAACTTTAACTTTCTTTAACCTTACGTTACAGTTCTTCTAGGTTTAAACGTTGGCACCATTGACTTGCTTGAAGAAACTCTTGTTGTACTACTTCTTTATCCAAAGAGTATTTTGTAAGGTTTTCAAAAAGCTCACCATTTTCTTGTAAATGTTCATGACCTAAAATATACCCTGTTGTTATATCAAGTAATTTCCCAAGTAGTCCATTATGAGTAACTAAAGCCGTTTCAATTTTTTCAGCTAACGGCATTGTTTTAACTATTTCTTTGATAGGCATAGATAGCATCACTTCAATGGCACTAAGTAGACCCGTAATAAAAGCAAAATCACTTACCGGTTTAAATGCGCCTTTATTACTTAAAGCAGACATCATTTTTCCAGTGATTAAGGCTTGTTTGCACACTTCATCAGTTGTATCAGATGTTAGGTTTGACAGTGCTAAAATAGAGACGAATTGTCTTAACTTATCTTCCCCCAAGTAAGCAGCTGCTTGTTTTAATGATGTGATTTCAATACGTGTACCTGTTGCTACATTGTTGACCATTTTCAATAAACTAATGGTTAAATTAACATCATGGCTGATTATGTTGGCAACGGTGTCATAGTTAAGTGGATAATTGAATGTTTCATTTAACAAATGAAGCATTTGGGTTTTTATTGGGGCTAACGTTTTCCCTTTTATTATTTCAGGTTCATGGTAGAAATAACCTTGGAAATAGTCAAAACCTACTTCTGCTAATGTTTGTTGCTGATTTCTTGTTTCTACTTTTTCTGCCGCAATGGCAACATTGAATGGTTTCATTCTTGATACTGCGGGTAATAAACGTTTGGTGTTTATTTTTTCAATATCAACTTTCACAATATCAATATACGGAAATAATAAATCCCAATGAGGTGCTAAATCATATTCTGTTAATGCAATTTTATAGCCTTTATCATGATAAAATTTGATTATTTTTAATAGTTTTTTAGTTGGCTTTTCTTGTCCTACTAATTCAATAACAATAGAGTCTTTATCAAACATCAAAGGAAATTTATGGATAAGACAATTTTCAGTGAAATTTATAAAGGCTAGCTTACCCATAGTAATAGTTTTAATATCACCATGAATATGATTTTGAATAATTAATTTTGAGCTAGCGACATCATGCTCTACTTCAGGAAATTTATTGTTTAAACTATCTCTAAATAACAGCTCATAACCAATAGTTTCAGCATTCTCATTTAAAATAGCTTGCCTGGCAATATAAGTATTTTTCATCTGATTTCTATTATTACTAATTTATTAATGCAAGATACCATTATAGACTAAAATTATCAGTAAGAATTGATGATTAATAGAATTGAATTCCGCTATAAATTTATGCTACTCAAGTGTCTCCGCATATGAGCAAGTTATAGTCTCAATTATTGTTTAGTCGTAACTGTTATTTTTTAAGCTAAAAAATTATCTCTATATACTTATGTAATAAGCACTGAGGTTAAGTCTATTTCTTTAGCCGCAGCATTAATTTTTTCGGCTAAACTCATATTTAAATTTGAATAAAAACTAAATTGAGCTATTTTAGGGATAGGCAGTAATTGTTCTAAAGCGTCTATATTTTCAACCAAATTACTCATTTGCTCATTTGATGCGCTATTAGCAATCCAACCAATGCAATGCAAGCCATCGGCTTTAATCATTTCATAAGTTAACAGCGCGTGGTTTAAACAACCTAACTTCATATTTACCACTAAAATAACATTCTGTTGGCTAGTTTTCGCAAAATCAGAAAGAAAAATAGCTTTGCCTTTATCATCACTTGCATTGTCATTTATTGCTAAAGGTAAGCGCCAGCCCCCTGCTCCTTCCGTAATAATGACATCAGCATTCATTGCTTTTATATGTTGATAACCTTGGGTTATATCACTGATAGATATTTCACGATCTACTTTTTTTGCTGCTATATGAGGGGCAATAGGATCAAAAAATGCAATAGGATTTATATCACTAATCTTTTGATCACAATTAGCAAACTGGCTTAACAACTGTGCATCGTCATTTATTAATGATTCACCTTCAAGTCGGCAGCCAGCAGCGATAGGTTTGTAAACAGCGACTTTTTTACCTGTATTGATCAGTGCTTTTGTTAATGCACAAGCTACAAACGTTTTTCCTGCATCAGTATCTGTTGCGGTGATAAAAATTTTTTTCATACTCGTTTTCACCTTCTTGTCGATTAACGCTTTAATTTAACCACTTTTCCAGAATATAAACGATAAGTTGCTGGATAAATGCCGTTTGGTTCAAGAAAGCTTTGATAATGTTGAGTCATAGCAAACCATTTAGCTTTACCTGATAAACCTTTATTTTGTTTTTTGGGTAAATGATTAGCCCCTAAACCTTTAAGCTCACGCGCTAAGTGGATCACATTTTCATATTCAAGCACGATGTCTTGGCATTTATACTCTACAACGTTTGAATTGTTCGTATTAAAAAACTCGTTTAAGTCGCGCTCACTTTTAAAGTCAATAACATGTTGATCATCATCGACCTTTTTCCATGATGATTTGAGCTCATGCAAAGTACCTTCAACTAAGGTGGTAAAAATAATGAACCCACCAGGCTTTAATACTCGTAACATTTCTTTAATCGCAATATCAAGGGGATCACACCATTGAATAACTAAATTTGAATAAATAAAATCAATACTGGCATCTTTCAGAGGAATTTTATGGGCATCAGCTTCAATCCACGCTATCTTTTTATGGCGAGTTTGAGCGGAAAAATGCAGCATCTTTTTAGAAAGATCTAAGCCAATCACTTGTTGGTATGATTCAGCCAATAGATCCGTAAAGAAGCCTGTGCCTGAGCCAAGATCTAACACCGTCAAATCATTTTCTTTAGGTAACCAAGGCATTAAATGTTTGCCTGAAAATCGCTGTAATCGTGCTGAAATATCGTAAGATTGACTGGCAGAGCCAAAACTTTTCGCTATTTTTATTTTATTTTTTTGGTGATGTACTGTTGAAACCATTAAAACGGCATCCTACTCTCTACAAACATGCTTGATTTAAGGCATCCGCTAATTGTTTGATATGATTATGATTATGGTTTGCGCATACAGTTACGCGTAACCTCGATGTACCTACAGCAACCGTTGGTGGCCGTATTGCACTAAGCCAAATTCCTTGTTGTTTTAATTTTTCACTTATATCTAATGTTTTTTGTTCATCACCTACAATGACAGCATGAATAGAGGATTCTGATTTGATAATTTCAATACTAGGCTCAAGCTGTTCAGAGAGTAAATAACTCAGTTCCACTATTTTATCCCGTCGCCATTGCGCTTGCTGAATAAGCTCAATGCTCTTAATTGTTGCCCAAGCAAGCGCTGGTGAAATCGCGGTAGAATAAATATAATGACGAGCAAAGTTTATTAAATAATCATGAACCTGTTCGTCACAAGCTAAAAAAGCACCGCTAGTCGCAATAGCCTTACCAAACGTTGCCATAGTTATGTCTATTTTATTTGAGCTATCTAATAAACTGATGCTGCCTTGGCCTTGATCGCCAACAACGCCAATACTATGGGCATCATCTAAATAAAGCCAAGCATCATGTTGCTTGGCTAAGGTTGCAAGTTCATTCACTTTTGCTCGATCACCATCCATACTAAACACGCCTTCCGAAGCGATCAGCTTATTATCTGCCTTTGAATTAGATAATAAGTGAGCAAGTTGTTCGGTGTTGTTATGAGTAAAGCGTTTTACTAAGGCTTTACTGGTAAAGGCGCCGTCAAGCATTGATGCATGAGAAAGTTTATCAAGAAAAAATTGAGTCGTACTTTGTTTTTGTGTTTTTGCTGCTTGTTCTGGGCTTTTTCCTAATGTTTGAAATAAAGCAAGATTGGCGGCAAAACCACTTGAAAATAATAAACATTTGGGTTTATTCAACCACTGGCAAATTTTATTTTCAAGTGCCTGATGTGCATAATGAAAGCCTGTAACTAAACTAGATGAACTTGCACACAGGCCAAATTTGTCAATACCTTCTTGCATGGCTTGATTAATTTCAGGGTGATTATTTAAACCTAAATAGTCATTAGAAGAAAAATTAATATAGTTTTTGCCATCAACAACAATTTCACTGCCATGTTCTTGCACACAAATGCGCTTACGATAACGAGCAAGCGACTTTTGCTGAGTTAATTGTTGAGTTATAAAATTAAAGGCCATATTTTTGCAACACAATATTTTTATTCTTAGTGATTAAACGCTAGTGTGTAGCATCGAAAAACAAATCTTTGTTTTGCTCATTCACTAAAGCTGTTTTTAAAACTTTATCTTGCACTGCACTTTCATCAGATATAGTTTCGGTATTAATACCAAGCTTTTTGAATAATAGTGTGTCTTTATCTGTTTCAGGGTTTTCAGCGGTGAGTAATTTACACCCATAAAAAATTGAATTAGCCCCTGCTAAAAAGCATAATGATTGCATCTGTTCATTCATCGCTGAGCGCCCAGCAGATAAACGTACGTGCGATTTAGGCATCATAATACGTGCGACTGCAATACAGCGAATAAAATCAAAACTTTCTAAATCATCAACCTCTGCTAAGGGTGTACCTTCAACTTTTACCAACATATTAATTGGGACACTTTCTGGTTGTTTAGGTAAATTAGCAAGCTGTACTAATAGTGAGGCTCTATCAACTGCTTTTTCACCTAAACCAACAATACCGCCACTGCATACTTTCATACCCGCGCTGCGTACGTGATCTAAAGTGTCTAATCGGTCTTGATAAGTACGTGTAGTAATAATTTGATTATAATGTTCTGGTGATGTATCAAGGTTGTGATTGTAATAATCTAAGCCTGCGTCTTGTAACTGCTGTGCTTGTTCTTCATCTAGCATACCTAGCGTCATACAAGATTCCATTCCTAAGGCTTTAACACCTTTAATCATATCAAGTACTATTGGCATATCACGTGTATTGGGATTACGCCAAGCGGCACCCATACAAAAACGGGTTGAGCCCATCGCCTTAGCTTTTTGCGCCGCTTCAAGTACTTTTTCAACTTCTAATAAGCTTTCTTTTTCAAGGTTTGTTTTGTTGCGGGCACTTTGCGAACAATATTTACAATCTTCAGGACAAGCACCTGTTTTAATAGAAAGTAAGGTACTCACTTGTACTTCATTGGCATTAAAATGTTGACGGTGCACAGTTTGTGCTTGAAACATCAAATCGTTAAATGGCAGAGCAAATAAAGTTTGTACTTCAGCTAAGCTCCAATTATGACGAATATTGTCCTGTTCAGTACCTGAAGAAGTGACAGAAGAAAGAATAGCTTGTGACATGATTACTCGATTGCATCTAATTAAATTAACGGGTAGTCTAGCGATCATCGACATGATGTCAACAATAAAGAAGCGCAATAGTTTACATATGAACAATAAACAACCAAGTAATAATCAGTCATTAGACCTGCTTGAATTTGATAAAACGCATGTTTGGCATCCATATACATCAATGTCAGCGCCCTTGCCTTCTTATTTAGTTGAAAGCGCTAATGGCGTATATATAAATTTAGCCACTGGTGAGTCATTGATTGATGGTATGTCATCTTGGTGGTCGGTATTGCATGGGTATAACCACCCTAAACTGAATGCTGCTTTAATTGAGCAATCAACAAAAATGTCTCATGTGATGTTTGGTGGGTTAACCCATCAAAGTGCAATTACTTTGTGTGAAAAGTTGATTCGTTTAACTCCCGAAGGACTGGATAAAGTTTTTCTTTCCGACTCAGGATCCGTTGCAGTAGAAGTTGCCATAAAAATGGCATTGCAATATTGGCAAAGTAAAAAGGGTCAAAGAAAAAGTGAACTCGCTAACGATTATAAACAAAAGTGTACGTTATTAACGGTACGCAATGGTTATCACGGTGATACTTTTGCGGCGATGTCGGTATGCGATCCCGTAACTGGCATGCATCAAATATTTGAAAAAGTATTAATGAAAAGTATTTTTGCTCCTGCGCCTAACTGTAAATTTAGTGATAAGTGGGAAGCCGACGATGTTGATGAACTTACGGTATTATTTAAGCAACATCATCATGAACTTGCTGCTTTTATTATTGAACCAATAGTACAAGGTACTGGCGGTATGCGTTTTTACCACCCAGAATACTTAAAAGCTTGTCGGCAGTTATGTGATCAATATAACGTGCTACTTATCGTTGATGAAATTGCCACGGGATTTGGCCGCACAGGAAAGTTGTTTGCTTGCGAATGGTCAGATATAAGCCCCGACATTATGTGCTTAGGGAAAACATTAACGGGTGGTTATCTCACTTTAGCAGCCACTTTATGCTCAAATGATATTGCTAATACTATCAGTAACGGTGAAGCAGGTTGCTTTATGCACGGCCCTACTTTTATGGGTAATGCATTAGCATGTGCGGTGGCGAATGCCAGTATTGATTTGTTATTTGAAAATAATTGGCAACAACAAGTACAAAATATAGAACAGCAATTATCCTTATTGATTTTACCCTTGAAAAACCATAAACGCGTAAAAGATGCGCGTGTTTTAGGGACTATTGGTGCTGTTGAATGCTGTCAAACAGTTAATGTTGCCGTTATACAAAAGCGTTTTGTTGAACTTGGTGTTTGGATTCGCCCGTTTGGCACGCTCATTTATATCATCCCACCACTGATTATTACTAATGAGCAATTAAGTAGCTTAGTTGCTGCTATTGCAACGGTACTTGATGAAGATAGTTGCTTTAACGAATGCTAACTATTTAAGTTAATCAGCAATATGGTGTAAAATAACCACTAACCAAATCAAATTAACCGTTAATAAAAAATATAAATGAAATTGAGGGTTATCGCGACGTCGGCGACTACGATACTTGTCTATCATTAAAGAGAAATAGCTAGCGAGTGCACTAAACCACAAAACTAAGTATAAATACCCTGTTAAAGGCGTTAACCAAAAACGCCTAATTTCAATATCATGAAACCGTAGCACGCCATAGTTTTTATCTGGGGCAGCATAAAATGACATCACTAACGCAAATAAAAACATTATCCAAGCCAGAATAGATAAAGTTTGAACCGCATAAAACCATATGTCAGTAGTTGCCCTACGCTCAGCTTGTGCTGAATGTGTACTTTTTTGTCTTTTCATCATATTTTATTCTAATTATAGAAAAATTTAGCAAGTTTTACTTGTTAAACATAATAGTCACGGTAACATAACCACCATTTTCTGCCTAACAGCAAATTCGATAAATATATAAGAGGTTATTACATGTCAGTTATAGCAATCACTGATGTATTAGCAGGTAAATATCCTGTTGATGAAACGATTACCGTACATGGTTGGATCAGAACGCGCCGCGACTCAAAAGCAGGTATTTCTTTTTTAGCTATACACGACGGCTCATGCTTTGACGCTATTCAAGCTATTGTACCGAGTGATCTTAATAATTATCAAGACGATGTACTTAAGCTAACGACAGGTTGTTCGGTAAAGGTAACGGGGATTTTGGTTGAGTCGCCAGGTAAAGGGCAATCATTCGAAATTCAAGCGACTATAGTCGAGGTTTTAGGTTTTGTTGAAGACCCCGATACATACCCAATGGCGGCTAAACGTCACAGTATTGAATTTTTACGTGAACAAGCTCATTTACGCGCTCGTACCAACATTGGCGGCGCGGTAACTCGCGTGCGTAACTGTTTAGCACAAGCCATTCATCGCTTTTTACATTCAAAAGGTTATTTCTGGATCAGCACTCCCCTTATTACAGGCAGTGATTGTGAAGGCGCTGGCGAGATGTTCCGTGTTAGCACGTTAGATATGGAAAACCTACCACGTGACGATAAAGGCGCGGTTGACTACAGTAAAGATTTTTTTGGCAAAGAAACCTTCTTAACGGTATCTGGACAGTTAAATGTTGAAACTTACTGTAACGCGTTATCTAAAGTTTACACTTTCGGCCCAACATTTAGAGCAGAAAACTCGAATACTTCTCGTCACTTAGCTGAATTTTGGATGGTAGAGCCTGAAATAGCGTTTGCGAATTTAAGTGATGCCGCTGATTTGGCAGAAGAAATGCTTAAATATGTGTTAAAGGCTGTTTTGGATGAAAGAGCTGATGATATTGCCTTCTTCCAACAACGTGTTGATAAAACAGTTATTGAACGTTTAACCGCTGTTATTGACACAGACTTCGTTCGATTAGATTACACCGACGCGATAACTATTTTAGAAAACTGTGGCAAGACGTTTGAAAACCCAGTGTCTTGGGGTGTTGATTTAAACTCTGAACATGAACGTTACTTAGCTGAAGAGCACTTTAACGGCCCTGTCGTTTTACAAAACTACCCTAAAGATATTAAGTCTTTCTATATGCGTTTAAATGACGATGGAAAAACGGTTGCTGCGATGGATATTTTAGCTCCGGGTATTGGTGAAATTATTGGTGGTAGTCAACGTGAAGAACGTCTTGATGTGCTTGATAGTCGTTTAGAAGAAATGGGCTTAGATACCGAAGATTACAGTTGGTATCGTGATTTACGTCGTTACGGCACGGTTCCTCATGCTGGCTTTGGCTTAGGGTTTGAACGTTTAGTTGCTTATGCTACAGGCATGCAAAACGTGCGTGATGTTATTCCATTTCCAAGAACGCCAAATAACGCTGCATTCTAAGCTTTTATAGCCATAAAGACATAAATGGTGGGAGACTTATGTTACCCACCCCACCATTTATTACTATAAGCTTGCTATAATTTTACTACAAAGGTATATACAAATTTACTGCCAATAACTGACTTTATCTTTAAAACTTTTACTCGCTTTTAAAGCTTGTTTTTTGCATGACGTACCAACATATAAAAAACCAATTATTTTATTTTCTTTACTAACCCCTAAACCTTGTTTCACTTCTTCATTATAAGCCAAGGCACCCGTTCGCCACATAGCACCATAACCTAAAGCAACCGCTGCCATTTGCATAGCATGAGTACAACAACCTGCTGTTATTAATTGTTCTTGTTCAGGTACTTTTTCATGGTTTGTAAAATGAGTGCTAACAGCAATAATCATTGGTGCACGAAATGGCATTTTAGCCACTTTTTCTAAATTAGCGCTTTTAACATCACTACTTGCAACCAATAAGTCGCTAAAACGTTGTAAACCATGACCTGTTATCACCGTAAAATGAAAAGGCTGTAAACCAGCATGATCAGGAACTCGCATACCAGCAGATAATATTTGATCAAGCGCCAAAGGGGTAGGTGCTGGTTGAGTTAATAACGGGGTTGATTGTCGTTGTAGTAGTAGCTCTATCGCTGTCATGGTATATACAAATAGGTTAATTTTCATCAATTGTATCGTTAGTTTACATGGATTGGTACAATCATTTTAACATTTTCATTTAATCCTCTGGAAATTCAATGCAAGTACCTGTTGCCTATTTGGCGGTATTATTAATTTGGTCTACTACACCGTTAGGCATTATTTGGAGTAGCGAATCTATCAATCCAACAATGGCGGTATTACTGAGAATGTTAATTGCCGTTGTACTTGGCAGTGCAATCATCTTCTTTCGAAAGATAGAGTTACCATGGAACATGCAAGCTATCCGTTTATATAGCTATTCTGCATTAGGTATCTTTGGAGGCATGTCTTTTTCATATTTAGCCGCAGAGTACTTAACGTCAGGGGTATTATCGCTTGTTTTTGGTTTAGCCCCTATGTTTTCGGCTATTTTAGCTCGACGGATTCTTGCTGAGCCGAAAACATCCTTATTAAAAAAAATTGCCATGTTACTGTCTTTTGCTGGTTTGGCTTTTGTTTGTGCCGATAATTTATCACTCGATGGTGATAGCATTTATGGGTTGGCTTATATACTCATTGCCGTGTTTTTATTTAGCCTAAGTGGTGTTTTAGTTAAAAGTATATCATTAGCCATACACCCTATGGCGACAACGGTTGGATCATTACTGCTTGCCCTCCCCTTATTTTTGATAAATTGGTTATTACTTGATGGTTCTTTAGATATCAGCCAGTGGCAATTAAGATCAATTTGGGCAACGATATACTTAGGTGTATTTGGCTCGTTAATAGGTTTCTTTGCTTATTTTTTTATTCTACAACGCTTAACCGCTAGCACTGTCGCTTTAATAACCTTGATTACTCCTATCATCGCATTAACATTAGGTGCCAACCTAAATAATGAAATAATTAATAGTAAATTAATATTCGGTGCACTGTTAGTTATTTTAGGGTTATCGATATATTATTGGGGAGAAAATGTCTGTAAAAAGTGTACGTAAAGTTGAAGTGAACTTAGAGCAAACCAAAGTGATTGCTTTGCTCTTTTCGAGGTAATAACAGGTGAACATAACGGTGAAATTTATCTGATATTTTATAGTAAAACCTTTCAATATCACAGGAAAAATATCGCTATACCTAATCATCAGTAAGCTCTTTTAATACCTCTTCTTTCAACTCACCCCACAGCTTACCCGATTCAATACCGTATTGACGTACTGCAAAAATTGAATCATCAAAACGATTTTCTTTTGCTAATTCAATTAGTTTTTTATAATACGTTCTTGAAATTTCACGCCCTAGCGGATGAGAAAAATATAAACGTCCAATTCTAGAATATAATCCTCTAAACCCATTTAAAATTAGTACATAAATAGAGTTGCCAGAGGTAATCACCAAGTCTTTATTTAACTTATAATCAAACTCAGCATATGCTTCACCAGTATCCTCTATATCAACATAAGCACTTAACAACTCAATCGTTTTTTTAGGGTTTTTCTTAATAGCACCACGGATATAAATAGCACTGATATTCGTTCTAGCGGAAAGTAGATTATCAACTAAATCAGGAATACCACCTTGATCTAATTGCACTAACGTCTCTAATATATTTAAACTTGAGGTTTCCCAGAAATAGTTAACTTTAGTCGGCTTACCATGTTTTATCGTTAGCCAACCGTCACGCGCTAATCGCTGTAATACTTCTCTTAATGTTGTTCTAGTTACACCAATGAGCTCAGATAATTCACGCTCTGCTGGTAGAATAGAGCCTTGTGGAAATCTGCCATTCCAAATAGATTCAACAATGTATTGCTCAGCGACCCCCGCTGGACTTTGAGCCTTTATAACCATGCTGGTTTAATACCTTAAATTAACAATAAACTGATTGTACCAGAAGATTTTTTTGGTACAAGCGTAATAATAATGGCTGAATTTAAGGTAATATTGATTAGTCGCTTTAGGCTAAATTATTATTCACGTTATACATAAACGAGCGATAATATAAAAAGTAACCTTTAAATTAGCTGAATCCTACATTTTAGATACACAGGTATAAACATTAAGCTAAAATAACTACATGTTAAAAGTGTCCACTTTCACTAATGGGCATTAACCAATATCTTAATTTTTCTGCTTGGCAAATAGGAGTCAACTGGGCAAGTAGCGTTGCTTTATCTTCATTGCTTATCAATATTTCAAACTGATAAAGTTCTCGATAACCTTCTACTTGCTCGGTTATGTTAAAACTACTGTGTTCTCGGCTATAGCCATTGATTTTTTTCAAGTTAAAGCCACTAAGTTGCTCCATCGAGATAAATAAATCGACCAGTTCATCTTTTAACGCTTTTGGCGAGATTAAAATAAATAATTGCTCTGATGTTGTCATATTATACCTCTGCTGTTGTGATAGGTAGTTGGCTAGCTTTTGTTGCACTGCCGCGTTTTAAAGAGGCTTTCTCCATTAAAGCGTAAAACAAGGGCAATAAATACAAGGTAGTGATGGTTGAAGTGATCAAGC
>Ga0209081_1001381_pt1 | contig 14535 bp, 14 predicted proteins | sample GOMGulsemesocosm_4_FD_184636 | JGI IMG/M metagenome (GOLD analysis project Ga0209081, IMG submission 184636) | Methane-oxidizing microbial communities from mesocosms in the Gulf of Mexico - GOM15B Gulf of Mexico (SPAdes) (version 2) | ecosystem: Environmental > Aquatic > Marine > Cold seeps... | reverse complement strand
GTAACACGTATTTCCAATACTTTTCGATAACATCCATTAATGAATAGTTGACCAAATCTTTATACGCACCTAAACCTAACTGACTGTAAGCTCGATCAACTTCTCGGTAATTCTGAGGTATAGTCCATCCCATTATACCCGCAGAAATTGCTGCCTCAGACTCTGGCGACATTGACAAAAGCGCCAACACGACACGTTCTGCAATGGCATCCGGAACATGAGATAACTTAGCAAACGGCCATTCTGGATACAGGCGACTACTAAGAAGTAACGGGTAGCTATTTTCCTTTTCCAATCGGCCTGAAGGCGGTATCGGTAACACATTAAAATCTTCTAGCTGTATCTTATTTTCTGACGCCAACGTTTCCAGTGTATCCGTCCTTACAACACCCACGTCTACACGCTTGTCACGTACAGCAAACACCACCGCATCATGCGTACCCAAAAACTCAAGTTTTGAAAACGACTTTACAGATAGGCCAACCTTATCCATTTCTCGGTATGCCGCCACCCAACCACCAAAAGAGCCTTCAGATACCGCAGCAATTTCACGGTTTCTTAAATCCTTATACTTATGAATATCTGTCCTACCTGCACGGACAAATACCACGCTACCAAAATCTACAACACTTTCTCCTAAAACTTTCCGCTTCAGTGTTGCTAACGATGACAACTGATAAGTAAATGATAAGTCGCTATACATGCCGGAGTTTGTCAATAAAAAATCAATCTTGCCGCTTTTAATAGCAGGGCCAATTTCCTCAAAACTTAACGGAACAATGGAAAAACTAAATTGAGGGATTTCTCTCTTCAAATAAAGAGCAAGCTGGGCCCACTCTTTTTCCGCTACCGTTACCCCTCTTTTTGCAAGAACACCTATTTCCAGCCGATCTAAATTTGCTTGTGCAGAAAAACTACAGAGCAGGAAGCATACACTCAGAACCAATATTTTAAATTTAGCCACCATTTTCAACCCTTAATCGCTTTTTAGGTAATGCATACCCTCAAGGATAGTTCAAACCAAGCACAAATCAAATACTTCAGGCATACCTATATGAGCAATAATGCTTTGAAACTCAAGTTTTCCTAATATTTGCCGATACACTTCAAGCACCAGATACAGACATCAACAAGGGCATAAATCATGTGGTTTAATAAAAACACAAAAAACGAGCAGGCATTAAAGGATGAAGCCGCGTCACTAAAATCTCAGCTAAATATAGCTAATGAAGAAAACAAGCAGTTAATTCAGCAGCTTTCGATAGTCCAAGCGCAACAGCAAGCGTTAGACGATAACCCTCAAACCAACCAAAGTGAAGAGATTGGTTTATGCGTAGGCATAAGCTCCACCCTAGATGTTATAAGAGCAAAGTCGGCGACAAACACACAAGAGCTTTTCGATAAGCAGTCTAAACTCGCTGAAACGTCCAGATTATTCACACAAAGCACCGTACTTCTAGAGCAAATAAAAGGATCCATTTCCATACTCAGCGAGTCTACAAATACAAGTATCTCTGCTGTTACAAAACTAAGCGATGCCAGTCAAAGTATTTCCGTATTTACAGATACTATTAACGCCATATCCAGTCAAACAAACCTGTTAGCACTAAATGCTGCTATTGAAGCTGCACGAGCTGGTGAGCATGGGCGAGGTTTTGCTGTGGTCGCTGATGAAGTGCGCACCTTAGCCTCTAAAACCGACGATGCAACCACCGAAATAAAAGTTTTTGTCAATGAAATAAAAACCAACTCCGAGTCCACCAGCAGCAGCTTTGACGACATGCTGAAGTCAATGGAAGAAATGCATGCATCCGTCAACACCATATCAACTGTTATCGACGAAGTTGTCGGACTAGCTGATGACATGACATCCGTTATTAACACTTCTTCAGCCGGTAAATTCATCGAGCTTATTAAGGTAGATCACATACTTTACAAACTTGAAATCTACAAAGTTATTTTTGGTTTATCGAATAAAACTCAAGCGGATTTTGCGCTTCATACACATTGCCGCCTTGGTAAATGGTACTACGAAGGAGAAGGAGCAAAGCTCTTTAAGAACTCAATTGTATTTAGAAAGTTAGAGCCTCCACATGAAAGCGTACACACTGCCGGGGTAATGGCACTAAAAGCACACATTGAAGGACAGAAAGAGTTATGCATCAGTAACTTACAACAAATGGAAACAGCCAGCGACAACGTTGTTAATATTCTTGATGCTCTTGAAATTGAATATATAGACGCCCTATCATCTGCGACTGAATAAACTTCGAGTGACGCCAACCTCTTCTAGTAACTCCACAGTGCTGCTCTCAGCAGTACTCGCAGCTTCACGTCTAAAGAAGAGCGCACACTGACCAAACGCTGAAAAACTTATAAAAAATGGAGTTGGCCGATAAGCCGACTTTCTAAATCTCTTGGTTGCGCTGTGTATAAGGCCGCACCTATCGCGGATGGTTACTTTCTATCATTTTTGTACTGATTTGTGTAGTACAGTATTATAGGCATAAAAATAAATGCGCCTTAGTACAATATGCAGCATTTATTACTTTCTACTACAATCTCCCTCGTTAATTAAAGCTACTTCATTAAAATTCGCCAAACTTAGCGTGAGCCTAGGACGGAAAGCTGCAGGCCTTTATTCATAAAGGTGGCTGAGCTGCATAAATAAGGAGATTCGTCATGAAAGTGTACTTAGAACATCAAGGAGGCTAATTTCACCACACGCATACGACTTAACTAAGTTGAGCGGAATAGGGTAACGATTTATTTTCTTCACCACTATGTCCATTTCTTCTTCTACCACCTTAACACCCAATAAATTTTCAAGCCCATCCAACGTGAGCTTTCTCAATAACTTAGTATCTGTAACATACCCCAGCTCTGGAAGGTTACAATCTACGTCCATTAAATGGGCATTAAATTTATTCTGAAATGCTAGCAAAATAAAACGCGCCGGAAGATGTTTAGACGTGTGATCAAAAATTAATTCATATAATTCTTTACGCTTATCAGCGGCATCCTTCGCACCATCATATCTGCCAAAGTTTATTTTATTAACAATATCAAATATTCCTCTTGCAGAAACATGAAACACCCACTGACAACAGGGTCATATTTTATTGTTTTACTAGCCCCAAAAAAAACAAAACAATGAGACTTTATTTTGACTACATTTTTTACACGAGCTAGACTTTTTGAATCTTTAGACGGGAAAAACTTTCTTTTTCCTAAAATTGAGAAAATTGATGGCGCATACAACTCGTCACACAAAGGAGACATCACCCACTTAAAATGGCATTCTAAAGCATCCCTATTACCTCCACTTAGCCCTTCTTGACTAATGAATTCTGGCAGGCTCAAGCCATTCAAGTAAAGAAATTCATCCATATCCACATTAAGCAGGAAAGCCTCCCCTACCTTTGGTAAAACACAATTAAGAGAGCTATTTAGATTATCTTTTGCCTTTTTATTAATCACCTCCACCTTACTCTTAAACTCCGAGGGGATCGCCAACTGAATGCTCTCTTTATTATCTGGTTCTGTATTAATTAAATAAAATTTATCAACCCCAAGACGAACATAATAGTCCAAAAACTCATTTAGAAATGGCAGCTCCGTTATTTGTAATCGTGCAACTAACCCAACACTATTAGGCCCGCGACCTTTCGGCCTTAAAAAACTATTTACACCATGCCTATATAGTTTATTTATTTTATTCATTGAATGACAGAACCTCCCTTGTAGCACTCATTATTCCCAGAGAAAGCACAACCTTCGCTCAAAAAAATCCGGCTACACATCAAACTTTGATTATGATTTTAATGTTGCAATGACCAGTTGAAATCCATCGACGTTATAAGTAAATGTTACGCACCATCAGTAATTATCCTGATGACATTTTCAAATGAATGCTAATGACTTGAAAGCTTATCAGCCATGTAAGTCTCTGTAGCATATGGCTCGGAACAATTAATCACGTAGTGGTTATCAACTGATAATTGGCTTATGTAAGTCAGCCACCTATCGTCACGTTGATGGCTAATACCTTTTTTGTAAGCTCTGACTTTTTTTAATATCCTGAAAATTTCCGAAACTGTTACTTTTTTATAGAGCTCTTCATCTGAAGATTTAAATAGGTATTTGAAATACAAAGCTATCTTTCTGTACAACCTTCCTTTCTGACGCTCTACTAATACTTCCTGCGAGGCTATTAACGTAACAACATTTATGCACTCAAAATTACAAAACAATTCCTCACAATAATCAAACATCCTAGTCCTTTCTGAGAAACGGGCATGTATATCATAATGAACAATTAAGTTGCCTACATTTGATAGATCCATATTCACGGCCTGATAAGCCTGATGATCTGACCATGATGACGTATCGCACATCCCCAGCTGATCAGATAAAACAGGATATTCACCTTGTTTTATTTTTTCAATTAAAGTGGTTTTTCCAACTCCAGACATTCCTGCTATAAGAATTAAATTACTCATTTCAAAGTTTCTTTTAATATTCACCTGCCCCCCCCTCAATAACCATAATATATATTTAGGTTAGATTACCTAACCCTTGCCTCTCTACATTTTTTCTAAATCTAACCACTCCGCGCAATCCCAGCCCAGTAAACCTTCGAGTTCCCTAATTTCATTCGTGTATATGTTAATTAGCCGCTTCCTTTCATCCGTGGTCATTTTTGAAATATATGGCCGCGCGTGAACCGTCTCTTTTTTGCATTTATTAAAGGGGCGTATATTTAAAAATATGCATATTTTTCTCAAAAGATCATCAGGTTGTTTTTTAAAGTCATCATATTTTAAAACCAACACTTGCTCTCTAGGGAAGTATTGCAGCATTCTTTTTAACTGATTTGTATAGAATCCTCTATCCACATATGAATACTTCCTATCTTGAAGAGGAGAGGAGTCCCTGCAACGCCCTTCCTCTGCATAAACCCCCTCTAAAAAAGAAAGATCCTCTCTACCTTTGCTACGCTCCATATTCCAATGTGAATACGCTCTATCTATCGGGTTCCTAAGAACCATTATTATTTTCATTTTGGGGTTATACTCCCAAATCCGCCTTGGTGCTTGCTCCCAATACATATAAATAGGCGTCGCCTCACCCAGCTGTTTACCCTGAGTGTTCTGAGAAAAAAATGAATGGTACTCTTGGTAGTCGGGCTCTCCTGTAAAAAACTCATCACGATCAAAATAATGAACTTCTTTTTTATCTGCCATGCAGATACTTCGGTGTGCTGCTAAATATTTATTCAAAGCAGACGTGCCACTCTTTTGTGCGCCACATATCAAAAAATCAATTTTTGGGCCATCAGCCAAACCCTGTATTTGAAAACCCAAACGATTCTTTATCCAGCTCAACATGAATTTATCTCTTTAAAAAATATACTTACTAAAATGAATAGCCAAATATTTGGCAATCTTTTTTGTATAACTCATGAACTCTTTCTACATCTTTCGCAGAATAATACTCTTTATAACCAACTCTAGACTTCGTAACATTTCTGCTTTCAAGTGACGGCACCTCTACCCCTATAATTTCAAATACCTCTGCCGCATCTGCCGAAAAGCTCTCCATCCTGCCAATATAGTCAACGGCTGATAAATCGATCATGCTACTTTGAAGTCTCAAATGTTCATCACAAGTCGTTAAATCTAACCCTTCAATGAAACTAATAAACCCCGCAAACTCCTGCATTTCTTCCCAAGCTTTTTTATTCACCCCGAAGCGGGGCATTTTACGCCCACGCACTTTATTCAACCAGCATGAGACCAAACGATCAAATGGATTACGTACAAATGCAAACTTAAAATAGTCATCAAAATGTCCAGTCGGAATACAAACATCGTGTGCATGCTTTACAGACAGCACTGCTTTTGTTTGTTTCAGGGCATTAAAAATAGTCCTCGTACCGACTTTAGCTACTCGATACCAAACAAATTTTTGTGTATCGCTGATTGTAACGCAATACTTTTGAGACCTTGTAAGGAAAGGTAAGCGGTTTAATCCTCTATAAAGATTCTGCGCCAGCTTACTCTTTCGAGTTAATTTCTGAGAATAATTTCCACGAGTTTTCAATTTACAAACATGGAGCTAAGTTTATTTAAAACGTTTTTCGACTGGCCATAGCTGTGCGGCTTAGCCAGCACTCTATCAATCCGTTTTTCATCGTATTTAGCACCTATAAAGTCATGAAGCTCTTCTAGGGCTTTAGTTTTATTAACAACATCTGCATATGAAATAGCAAAGCAATTATTATTCATCGAGCTATACTCTCTAAAACCAACTTCAACCGTCCTTAAAAGGCTCTTTATTTCTTTACTTTTCCTTGTTTTCCACCAACCACTCTTTACTACCTCGTCGTGATTTCGAGTATTGAAAATAATCCCAAGATTGGGGAAAATATCCATCAAGAAATCCAAGTAGTCTAATAGCTCTGTCTCTGGTATTTTTGTATAACGTATTTCTTTAAAACCGTAGCAACAAATTCCTGCGGAATCCCCAATAAGCACATTCTCAACTACCTTCCCCAGTCCTCGCTTATACTCATCCAAATCATAATTATGCGCACCAAACCAAGAATCGGTTGACCTGCCGGTGTCACTCTTTGACTTCTGGGCTTTTAATTTAGCACTAGCTAACGATTGATATGACTCATAAAGATTAAAACAGAAATTAAAGTTTTCTCCTTTAATTAAAACACCATCAATATCATTCAAGACCCCCTGAAGTAAGGTTGAGCCTGATCGCCCATAGGTCACTATCAGCAAAGATTTATAATTCAAATCATTCATTTAGCAATCGCCTTTAACTTGTCGTATTCATTTTTATAACCGAACTGCTCAATGTCTTCTGCATACCTTGTCGCTACTAAATCCAGTGTTTTTTGCGTGTAAAGGTCTCTTAAATTATATGACGCAGATTGATTAATCACATTTAACTCCCTTAGCCCAAAGCGCTCTCTTAAGACAGTATAATCTTCATTAGAATTTTCAAACTTTCCAACAAAATCAATCTTCACTGCCTCCTGTTTAACGAGGTAAACTTGGGGCTTGAAGTGCCGGTCACATAGTACATCTGGGATTCTAGATATTTTCGTCAAAAACCTTTCAAAACTATCATTTCGGTCGAAGATACCACCAAGATATTCTTTATATTCAAACCCTTTTTCAGAAATATTCTTTTGGTCACAAAACTTATTCAAATATAATGACGCCAACCTTGTGAAGGGACTTCTGACAAAAGTAAAAAAATAATACCTTTTCTCTTCCTCCGATAGTTTGTTTTTAACATAGCCTCTATCCGCAGCAACTCTGTGAATATCCCAATAATCTTCACCGTTCACGTTACACCCCGACAATGACAGCATTGATTGCTTAATTGATGAACAGGCGGCCTTTGAATTAACAATATATACCAGTTTATTTTTATTGCAGACACAATAGGATATAGGATCAAGCGCCTCTCCTCTTAAAGCAGAAAAAACCGCTTTATAGCCACTCCATAAAATTGAGCGGTTATCTCGCTTTCTTCTACGGTATGTTTTTGTTGTTATGCGAAAATAACTTCGGACTGTTTTTATGTTATGCATTACTCCCCCCCCCTTCTATAACAAAGATGAATCATCGCTTAAAAAAGCAACTAGTCTCTTTCTTGGCTTCCATACTCCCCAAAAAAAACCATTGGTTAATACCACATCAAACATTTCGGTCCTTTCTTTCATATCACTCCGCATCCCCCATGTTTGAGAGTGTACCTTCCGATCCTTTCGCTTGTACAAATTTATACAATAACGACAAACAGAGGGGATCATTACGGCAAAGTGGATTTTTACTTTAAAAATTTCTGATAATAGCTTGTAAAAATTATCTTTTTTCGTGCGATCTAACACATTAATTATTAGAGCATTTTGTCTTCTGGCTAAAAGCATGATTGTCTGTACCTTCACTATTTTTTCCCAAGGCTCCGACTCTTGAATATTACGTTTCATTTTGTCCGCTATTTTTCCAACACCGAGACTTTCTACTATAACATCTACAGACTCTAGCTCTTGTTCTACAGCCTCACCCGTCCAATACTCCAATGCATCCATGTCATATATTGTCACCGCCGAATCTCTTAAATCTTTTTTTACTTTTTTCAATAGGTAGCTTTTTCCAGACTTGCAGGCACCGCTCAAAATAACAACTTTCATCCCTCCCCCAAAAAACTAAGATTTAACTACTCTCAAACTGAAACTTATGAAATAAACTATAAGCACCGCCTTTGGTAAGCAACTCTTCGTGGCTACCTTCTTCAACAACTCGCCCTTGCTCAAGGACAATAATCTTATCGACATTTTTAATCGTTGAAAGTCTATGTGCTATCACAAGTGTTGTCCGGCCTTTCATTACTACATCTAATGCCTGTTGAATCTTTCTTTCCGACTCTGTATCTAAAGCCGACGTAGCTTCATCCAAAATAAGGATAGGGGCGTCTTTTAAGATCGCACGAGCAATTGATAAACGCTGCCTTTGCCCACCAGAGAGCTTTATTCCATTTTCACCAATCTCCGTATCAAAACCATTCGGTAGTTTTAAAATGAACTCCTTCGCATGTGATAACTCAGCCGCCTTTTCAATGTCAGCCCTTGAATAGCCACTGAGATTACCGTAGGCAATATTGTTAGCAATAGTGTCATTAAACAACGTGACATTTTGAGTAACTAAAGAGATCTGCTTACGAAGGTTTTTTAATTGATAAGCATCAATATCAACACCATCAATTTTTATGACTCCTTTGTCATAATCATAAAAACGGGGAATAAGGCTTGCTAGCGTTGATTTGCCACTACCCGACTGTCCAACCAAACCAATACTTTCACCTGCTTTAATTTTTAAATTTATGTTCTCTAGGGCATTTCCGCTGGCCTCTCCGTAGCTAAAAGAAAGGTCCTCAATTGCTATATCCCCATCAACCCTTTCTTTTTGTACAACACCCTCATCTTTTTCGATGCATTCATCGAGGTGTGCAAATATTCTTTCGCAAGCAGCAAGTGCTTTCTGCACTGTAGAGTAGACTTCACTCAACTGCCTCATTGGTTTAGGAATAAGGCCGGCAGCAACAACATATGCTAACAAAGTCCCCACATCCTGCCCTTCCCTTAAGGATAGAACTAAATACATGATAACCGCAAGGGAGCTCACTACTACAAGCTGTATTAGCGGTGTAGAAATACCAGTTGTCCGCTGTATTTTCATCCCTTGCCGAAGCGCTTCCTTACTTGCCTGCTGAAAGCGTTTCTTTTCATACTCTTCCCCGCCATAGCTTCTCATGACACGGTAGCCATTAATTGACTCACCTAGGATATGTGTAATCTCCCCCGCCGCCTCTTGCGAGCGATGACTTAATCCCCTTAACCTTTTCCCAACTTTGACAACAATAAACGCGAGAAAAGGCGCTGTAATTAAAAAAACCAACGTTAACGTCCAATTAATCCAAAAGAGATACCCCATTAAGAAAACAATGGTCATACCCTCACGCACTATAACGGTTATAGCCCCAGTAACAGCTCCCGTCACTCGGCTTACATTCCCCGTTAGCTTATTGACTAAATGTCCGGTTTTATTGTTATCAAAAATCGAGCAAGGAAAACTAAGCATTCGATCAAACATTTCACAACGTATCGTATGAACAACATGCTGCCCAACTTTTGACATGTAGTACCCACCTACAAAAGAACCTACCGCTCTCACTAAAGCAATAATTACTGCGCCTGCAGGAACCAAGTAAATCAAACCATCATCGTCACCTTGCAAGGCATCAACAAAATACTTCATTAAGTGCGCATAGCCTGCTTGTGTTGCAGCAAAAAGCAGGTAGCCAAAAAAACTTAAAATAAAATAAAACCAAAGGGGCTTTGCATACTCAAGCAACCTAAGGTAAAGCTTCAAGCTGCTTTGTTTATTTTCCATCGATACTTTTTACTTTATTTCGATTAAAATCATATGTTTCCACAAGCTCTTCTGCACCTATAAACTTCAGCCTTGACAACAGTTCTTTTGCCATCCATCTTTTATTTTTAGGACGGTTCTTTCGTTTGAATCTTAAATAAATAATAACTAAAAAAAATCTCGTCGCATGCAGGGATAGTTTTCCTGATTGAAAAAGCTTATCTATATACTCTAGTGCTAATTCTCTGTTACCCAGGGACATGTATCTGCTTTTTGCTCTGATCAAGCCTTCAAACGCATTTAAGTTACTTTCAGAAATTTCGGGGACCGTACTGCATACAACGAGCCTCATTATTTCCAATTGATTTTCTAAATGCCAATATTTATCTTTTCCAGTTTGGGTTACCTGCTCCTCATGTACTCGGTATTTAATAACAGCCTCTTCAATATTTCCCAGTTTTAAATTTGGGTCGAGGGCTAATCTTATCCATAATAAAAAATCTTCTATTCCGGGGAATTCTTCATACGGGTATTTTTTATATACAGACTTCCTAACTAACACCGCTGGGTGGCAAAAGTTCCTACCCCAAGTCAGTATTGACGCTTTAATATCATCACTTTCTTCTCGATATATCTGCCTCCCTGTAATTAAATCATTTTCAAGAAAATCAATCGCACCACCAACTATGTCTAAATTATCATTTAGCATCCGTTTTAATTGCAGCTCGATTCTTTCTGGATAACAAATATCATCCGCATCCATTCTGACAATAAAGTCCGAATCAGCCAATACTATTGCTTCATTTAATGTCGCAACCAGCCCTTTATTCGCCCGTGTATAGACCTTAACCCTGTCATCAGCTTCTTCATAACCACGCGCAATAACAAGGCTTTGGTCTGTAGAGCCATCATCAAAAACAATCAACTCCAAATTTTCATGTGTTTGCTCAAGTACTGAGCCTATTGCTTTTTCTAAGTATTTTTCACCATTAAAAACCGGCAAAACCACTGTGACTTTTATCTCATTCAAAACGTTCCCACCTTCCTCTATTTTTCCTCAACACCCATTTCCAAGTGCCTCGTCTATATTGTCGAAGCAAACATTATTCGGCCAAGCCCAATAAAGCCAAAAGGAACTGCTTTTTTATACACCTTTTTTAACAGCTTCTTTTTTAGCTGTTTTTTGGTTTCCAAATCAAAACAATTTAAATCACCTATTTTTTTCATATATTCCACAACAAAATCTGCCGTTTTCAATGTCAATACACCATGCTTTTGTAGAAGCAGATACAAGCCCTCAACCTCTTCTTTAGAAAATTCGACACCTGCTTCATTCAAAACTTGATGCATCGCAAGAACCTTCTTTTCTACAAACCAGCATTTGTTTTTCTGTTTTGTTACTTGCTTACTGTGCCGACGATAATCTAATACTATATTGGGTACATTACCCATTCTGACACTAGGATCTAAAGCCAGGCACATCCACAAGTGCATATCTTCAACGCCATTAAAAAAGTCTATGTATTTATATTTTTGCAGTAAAGACTTGCTAATTAACACGGCAGGGTGGGCAAAGGAGTCTTCCCAAACTAGAATTGAAGACTTTATTTCTGCATTACCCAATGGGTAGTTTTTTAGCTTATTTTGATTCTCATCAAAACGGTTGACCCCACCACCTACAACATGAAGTTTGTTTTTCAGCAGAAAGTCTATTTGTATTTTTAACCGTTCTGGGCGAGACAGGTCATCTGCATCCATCCTAGCAATATAGTCACCCGTCGAAAGCTTGACGCCTTTATTCAATGCGCTAGCAATCCCGGCATTCTCCTGAAAATAGGCTTTAACCCTCTTGTCACTCTTTTCATACCGACAGAGAATCTCTTTAGTGCCATCAACAGAGCCATCGTCAACGACGACCAATTCAATATTTTTATACGTTTGATTTAAAATAGAGTCTAACGCTGAAGCTAAGTACCGTTGCTCATTATAGACAGGCATTACAACGGAAATAAGCAAATTACTCATCTATAGCCCTGTTAGTCGCCAAGCTTTGCTGGCAAAACGAACTGCTGGTAGCTTTTTTGGAACGTTTCAATATCATGGTGCTTATGCACATATTTATTTACAGATTTCGCTTTAAAATCGAGAGTTTCTTTTGGCATATCCAGGTACATTTTCATTACTAAAGCTAAACCATCAGCTCTTTTTGGTTCAAAACAAGTCCCACCTGAACCATTAATTATAGATTCTAATGCCGGTATTTTAGAGCCCATAACAGGAACAGAGCCACACATTGCCTCCAATATAGCTAAAGGAGTCCCCTCACTCAACGACGGCATCACGTATACATCAAAGGCTTTTACGTATTTGGATGCATCATCTTTCCAGCCAGAAAAAACCACTTTCCCTTCGATCCTTAACTCTTTTACCAAACTTTTGAGTTTCTTTTCCAAGCGCCCCTGACCAATCATTACCACCTTAGCTTGGGGGTGGCTTTCGAATATAGTCGCTAACGCCTTAAGCACGTATTCATGACCTTTCACAGGGACGAGACGCGCAACCATACCAAAAACAAAAGCATCTTGTGAAATACCTAGCTCCTGCCTAGCAAGGTCCTTTGAAAGTTGCTGTTCATCAACTTGCTTTAAATCAATCGCATTTTTAATAACCGTCGTGTTTTCCTCTGAAAACCCACATGGCAAACCAAGCATATAACTTTTAACATCTTCAGAAACAGCCACAAACTTACATCTATCCGTTATTAATCTCTTAATCATTCGCTGACGATGCTTACGGTCATAATCACCTATCCCGTGCACAACCCCAACCATTGGAATCTTAAACCATTGGCTTATTCTCAACATTATATGTATTGATTTGAAACGGTGAGCAATAATTAAATCAAATTTATTTTTGCGGACATACTGACAAAGAATAGCTGTTGCAAATAAACGCCACCCTCTAAGAGTTTTTCTTGAGAAATTAAAGTTTTTTACACTAAATTCCTTATTTTCAGGACGGTCTCCAACTAAAGTGCCTGACGTTATATCGCAACAATCTTTCAATGAAGACTCTATTTGAGTTGCAACATACAAGGTTGCAGCATCTACATTCGCCAGCAAGTGCAATACTTTTATTTTACGACTACGCATCAATCCAAAATCACCTTAAATCATAAATCCCTAACAAAGCTTAAAAAGCAAACCAAAAATTTTTACATATTATCTCAGACCCACCTAAATTTCACCATTAAAAGGACTTAAATCACACGGGGGAATACGCTAAATCTCCAAGCCTAGTTGAACACCTGTTATTTATGTTATGGTTATCTCTCCAAACTAACACGAAAGGCTCTACGTTGTGGCTTCTCGTGCTATGGACGCTAGGCAATTAAAGTAACAAGGCACCGCCAACTCAAAATAAGAACTTGATGACAAATGAGATTTAAAGATAAATTAAGGTATTTTATCGCAAAAACTTTATTAAAAAAAACAATTCTCTTTTCAAGAAAGGATGGTTGGGAAAGGTCAATAAAAAACAAAATCAAAGGGTATGTTCCCTTTTTCTATGAGCTAAATGAAATCAACCCAAATAGTTTTGATGTAGTCGTTCCGCTGACATTACATGCGCAGCAACATTTAAATGCACACCCTGAATTATTAATACTACACAAATCCATTATTCCATCAAACTTTTGCATTGATTTATGTAATGACAAAGAGCGATTCAACAATTATTTAGTGGAAAACGGTTTTGGCTTATTTGCACCGAAAATAAAACAAGAATTTACATATCCATATATTTTAAAAAAGAAAGTCGGCGCATGGGGAGATGGAATAACAGTCATTACCGATTCAGGAAGTGAACTTATACATATGAATAACATGGAATCAGAAGACTTCTTTAAGCAAGAATACATAGACGGCCAAGAAGAGTATACCTCTCATGTAATTGTTTTTGAAAAACAATTAGTATTCTTAAAAACACTAAAGTTCACATTTAAGGATAAGTATTTTGTTAAAGGAGAAAACTTCAAATACACCTCTATAGAAGAGGTGAATCATGATCGCTTTAAAAATATTTTTGAGGATGTTTTAGTTAAAATGAATTATCAAGGTATATGTTGTTTCAATTACAAAATTAAAAATAATAACTTAATGATATTTGAAATAAACCCAAGGTATGGAGGAACTTTGACTCGTTTTATAAACGAGATGCTGATTTCGTACACAGGCAGTCTAAAGGCTATACCCTAGAGAGCTGGTGCACGCTCCAAAAGCCTGAAGCGCAACGAAGAGGCTTCTTGCTCCATTTCAACAAACTATAGAATAAAATGGAGTTGGCCGATAAGCCGGGTTCTGTCGTGGACAGTCATTCATCTGGGATGCACGTCACCATGCACCTCGAGCGACCTACCCAGAAGCCGTGTGGGCCACACGTTGTAACTTACGTTACCACTTCTCTATTTGGTCTTGCTTCAAGTGAGGTTTACCATCGCCGTGATACGTTACCGCACACGCGGTGCGCTCTTACCGCACCGTTTCACCCTTACCGGTCTCAAGAGACTTAGGCGGTT
>Ga0209081_1001376_pt1 | contig 14563 bp, 15 predicted proteins | sample GOMGulsemesocosm_4_FD_184636 | JGI IMG/M metagenome (GOLD analysis project Ga0209081, IMG submission 184636) | Methane-oxidizing microbial communities from mesocosms in the Gulf of Mexico - GOM15B Gulf of Mexico (SPAdes) (version 2) | ecosystem: Environmental > Aquatic > Marine > Cold seeps... | reverse complement strand
TTTGTTGAGTTCAATGGTGAGCAAGGCGCAAAAGAGGCGGGTAAGCTGGGTGTTCAAGGTAAGGAGTACATTATGCAAGATGGTGATGTAACCCACTTTAGGTTTAACGTATAAGAAAAAACCATTTTTTTCTTGATCAATGCTTTTAAGTCCTTGACAAAAGGGCTTAAAAGCACGAAAATTCACGCCTTCAAAAAGTATGGTCATGTAGCTCAGCTGGTTAGAGCACGGCATTCATAATGCCGGGGTCGGTGGTTCAAGTCCACTCATGACTACCACTTTGAACCCTCCCCTTAGAAATTACGCGACTTTTACGCGACTCGTAAAAATTGTTGCTGGGTTCGGTCGGCTACAATCTTCTCAACAGCGACTAATAAATTATCTACTTCTCAAAACAATCAGTTTTTGCAATTCAAGTCCGCATTTATGCGAATTTTACGCGGTTAATGTTGGTTAGTTAGTTCGACTTTAGTAATAACAATTAGTTACGACAAAAAGTTCCGTTTTCATTATGCTTGCTGTCATTTTTGGATAAATTTTTGTCTATGACAACAGGTCTGTGCTGCTTAACCTAGCTTGTCTTTGATATCGTTAAATTTCTCGGTGATCGCATATACGTTGCTATAGCCCATTTCGAGCAGCCTAGCGGCGGCTAATGAGGCTCGGCCACCGGCTGCGCAATGTACTAGGATCAGCTGTTTGGGTTCTGTGCAGTGGTTTTGTATTTTCATTTCTAATAAGCCGCGAGGTATATTGATCGAGTGCTTAATGGACGATTGCTCGGCTTCACTCGGTTCGCGTACATCTAAAATAATGCTATGTTCGGCTTCGTCGAGTAGTTGTTTTGCGCCCACGGCGTCGATGCATTGGCAGGTTTTTTGTGCGGCTAAGATCAGGTCTTTGGCGGATTTAATCATGCTCTTCTCCGTGCTGATTAGTGACTGAGCCCCGGCCAGCGTGTGACATAGTCGGCGGCGGGAATGTCGAGGCTATCGAGTATACGGCCTACGGTATGGTTGACGATATCATCAATACTGCTGGGTTGGGTGTAAAAAGCGGGTACCGGTGGGGCAATGATCGCGCCCATTTCGGTGAGTGTTAACATGTTTCTTAGGTGAACTAAGTTGAACGGGGTTTCTCTAACCATCAGGATGAGTTTTCTGCGCTCTTTCAAGACGACGTCGGCGGCTCTCGCGACTAGGTTGTCGGCGATGCCATTGGCTATGCAGCCTAGCGTTTTCATCGAACACGGGGCGATGACCATACCGTGGGTGATGAAAGAGCCGCTCGATAAGGTGGCACCGATATCTTTGGGGTGGTGTACGACGTCGGCTAGGGCGTGAATGGCTGATTTGCCGAGTTTGAGTTCATGCTGTGCGGTCAACGCGCCAGAGGCTGAAAGAATCAAGTGGCTTTCGACCTCGTCGATGTCTTGTAATATTTCGAGCAGGCGGGTGCCGTAAATTGAGCCGGAGGCGCCGGTTATCGCGATAATGATTTTCTTTTTCATAGAAGATAGTATTTAGCCATATAAGCTATATTTAACAGCATAGGGCGAATGTTTTAAAGGTCAACGAGGAGGAAGGAGCGATGATGGGTGTTAACTCGGTAAGTTTGCAGGATAAAAAATCAATTATTATCGATTTTCTGGAAAAATGTAATCTTTATAGTGATCAGAAACTGCTGGATTATGAGCGGAGAATGAACCACGCGAGTGAGCGTGAGGGGGACGAACTGCTGCAGAAAAAACATGATTGGGCGTCCTATCGTGATTTCAACAGGTATACGATTGAGGAATTAAGTGGGGATGAGCTCGATGATTGGTTGTAGTTTTAGTCGCCGAGCGACAGCATTTGGATGATGATTAGGGTGTTGTTATTGCTGAGATGTAATAAAATGATGGTTTATCCGTGGCGTGCCCGCTGCGGTTTTTATGACAATATAAATAAAGACTGAATTTATGCAAGCAACGCATCTAGCCAAAGTGGTTTCCTCTCACCTCGTTAGCAAGGGGATCTTACTGATTGAATTTCAATTGGTAGAGCCTGCTCAGGTGGATTTTAAGGCGGGGCAATACTTGGCCGTTTTTCTTCCCGATAGTGATAAACAGTCTTATTATTCCATTGCCTCATCACCGAATAAAAAAAATACGGTTGAACTGTTGGTTAAGGAAGATAAGTTGGGGGCGGGTGCGAGTTATTTGTTTTCGCTGAAAGATGGCGATGAGGTACAGTTTGCTATGCCGATGGGTGATGCTTTTTTACGTGAAGATAGGGGCGGTAATATCGTGTTTATTGCGGGTGCTTCTGGCGCGAGCTATATTCGTTCGATGATTCATTATTTGGATGAGGCTGATCAGTTGGCTGGCCGTGAGGTTCATTACTTTCTCGGTGCTCGCGAGGAAGATGAGTTGCTAGAAATCGACTATATGCACCAATTGGCGAAGAAATACGCGGGTTTTCACTTTATTCCTGCTTTGTCCGACCAAGACGACTGGGATGGGCATAGTGGTTTGATTACCGACGTGGTTAATAAACTAATGAGTGAGGACCTGTCGGGGTGGGATGCTTACTCAGCGGGTTCTCCGGCAATGGTTGAGGCGGTGGCTAAGACGTTAATTGAGGGTAAGAGCTTAGCGGCGAAGAATTTTTATTCTGACTTTTATAACCCAGAATAAATATTATTTGTTGCATGGCGGCTAGTTTTTCTAGGCTGACTGAGTGGTCATTAATGTTAGATGGCTTAAGTACCTCGCTCATTTGTAAAAGAACAAGTATTATATATCCCTCGAAAATTCCACAAATATTGTGGGTAAGTACATAATTATAAGGAACTAGTGTTTTGACTGACTCTAAGAAGCAAAATTCATATAACAGAGACGAATTATTAAGTTGTGGCCGTGGAGAGTTGTTTGGTCCAGGCAATGCACAGCTACCGATGCCTAATATGTTGATGGTCGATAGGATCCCATCGATTACCGAAGATGGCGGCCCGCATGGTAAAGGGCAAATTATTGCTGAGTTAGATATTAACCCTGATTTATGGTTTTTTGATTGTCACTTCCCGGGTGACCCTGTTATGCCAGGCTGCCTAGGCTTGGATGCAATGTGGCAGTTGGTTGGCTTCTTTCTTGGTTGGAAAGGTGGCTTGGGTCGTGGTCGCGCGTTAGGCGTGGGTGAGCTTAAGTTTACCGGTCAGGTGCTACCGACGGCTAAACGAGTGGTTTATAAAATTGATATGAAACGTGTGATCATGAGAAAGTTGGTCATGGGTATTGCTGATGCGGTCATGGAAGTGGATGGGAAAGTCATCTATGAAGCTAAAGACCTACGAGTCGGTTTGTTTACATCGACAGAGAATTTCTAAAAGAGGAATTAAAATGAGACGTGTTGTTATTACTGGTATGGGAATTGTTTCCTCTTTAGGAAGTGATGTCGATAGTGTTGCTGAGTCTTTGAAAGCAGGTAAATCAGGGATTTCATTTGTTGAAGAATATAAGGAAAAAGGTTTCCGCAGCCAGGTTGCTGGAGTCCCGAAGATTAACCTTGATGAGTTAATCGACCGCAAGGCGCGTCGTTTCATGGGTGATGCGGCTGCATATGCTTATGTTTCTATGCAGCAGGCTATTGACGATGCTGGTTTGACCGAAGAAGAAGTCTCTAACCCTAAAACGGGTTTGATTATGGGCTCAGGTGGAGCCTCAACAAAAAATGTCGATGATGCTTTGAATATCCTGGAGAATAAAGGAATTCGTCGAGTTGGGCCTTATATGGTGCCAAGAACGATGAGTAGCACGGTATCAGCGGGTTTGGCAACGCCGTATAAAATTAAGGGCGTTAACTATTCGATCACCTCGGCTTGTGCAACGAGCTCTCACTGCATTGGTAATGCGATGGAGCTTATCCAATTGGGCAAGCAGGATCGAGTGTTTGCCGGCGGCGGTGAAGAAGAGCATTGGTCGTTAACGATGATGTTCGATGCGATGGGTGCGCTTTCTAAGAAAAGAAATGAAACGCCTGAGTTAGCATCGCGTGCTTATGATGCTGATCGTGATGGTTTTGTTATTGCAGGTGGTGGCGGTGCGGTTGTGGTTGAGGCGTTAGATGTTGCGTTGGCTCGTGGTGCCAAAATTTACGCTGAGCTCGTGGGCTATGGCGCTACTTCTGATGGTTACGACATGGTGGCTCCGTCAGGTGAGGGTGCGACACGTTGTATGCAAATGGCGATGGAAAATGTCGATGCGCCGATTGATTATATTAATGCGCATGGCACCAGTACGCCAGTGGGTGATATTGCCGAGCTTAAAGCGGTTAAGGCTGTGTTTGGTGAAAGTACACCAGCTATTGGGTCAACTAAGTCCTTGTCTGGGCATTCGCTTGGTGCGGCAGGCGTGCAAGAAGCTATCTATTGCTTGCTAATGATGAAAGATGATTTTATTACTGCATCGGCTAATATTGATGATTTGGATGAGGCGGCAGCCGGTGTTTCAATTGTTCAAGAGAAAGTTGAAAATGCTAGCTTGAATACGATTATGTCGAATAGCTTTGGTTTTGGTGGTACAAATGCAACCTTAGTTATGCAGCGCTACAAAGCGTAGGACTGTATTTTAGGCATAAAAAAACCGGCTTTTAAGCCGGTTTTTTTATGCCTAATGAAAAGCTTATTTGATGGCTAAAAGCTCCATTTCAAATATTAATGTTTCATTTGGGCCAATGTCGCCGCCAGCACCTTGTGCGCCGTAAGCTAGGTCTGATGGAATAAATACTTTCCATTTTGAACCAACATTCATCAATTGTAAGGCTTCTTGCCAGCCTTGAATGACGCCATTAACTGGGAATGTTGCTGGTTCGCCACGTTTAATTGAGCTATCAAAAACAGTGCCGTTAATTAGGCTGCCTTCGTAATGTACGTCAACAGTATCGGTTGCAGCAGGTTTGTCGCCTTCGCCTTCATTAAGAACGATGTATTGCATACCGCTGTCTAGCGCGATAACGCCTTCGTTATTAAGGTTGTCGGCTAGAAATTTAGTGCCTACATCAGCGTTACCTTGTTGGGCAGCAGCTGCTTGTTCTTGCATTTTCTTTTGGAACGCTTCGATAACTTCACGCATTTCTGCGGGCTCTAATAGGCATTTATCACCGTTTAAGCTGTGTGTTAAGCCTAAAACGAGTGCTTCCGTTTCAACGTCTAATTTATCTTGCTGGATGCCGCCGCCAATTTGTTGGCCCATGGTGTAGCTAAGCTTCTGTTTCTCAGTTTCCAAGGTACAGTCCTTTCTATATAGTTAAAAAGGGGTATTTTACAACATTCGGGCTGTTGATAACCAGCTCAACAGGGAAATAGCGACTTGCTAATGAAAGCAGGGGGAGGTCCTGGTGGTTAAAATCACCAGGGAAGATTGAGGGCTTAAGCCTTAATATCGATGATACTGCCGATCACATCGCCAGCGGTTTGTGCGACCTTGGCCGATATTTGAACTTGGGTTTCAGCCTCTTTCAGCGCGATAAGTTCTCTCGTTTCGTTTTTATTTTCACCGCTGAGTTGTTCTCGGCTGGCCAGCTTTTCACTGGCTTCATTTGCTTGGTTGACGCCCTTGTTAATGCCCAATAGAGCATTATGGCTAATTGATCCAACATCCATAATAATTACCTGGTAGTTTTCTACATAGCGACATTATAGTTGAAACTATGACACCCGTAATGCGATGGAGTTCACATTACGGGCATTGTTTTACTTAATTCTTATTGGTTTCGTGTTCTGCTGAGCATAAGGCGGTCATGTTTAGGATGCGCCTGATCGATGCTAGCGGTTTTAAAACGTGTACAGGTTTTTCAATGCCTAATAGGATAGGGCCTAGGCTGATGCCATCACTTAAAATTCGGAGTAGGTTGAATGATGTGTTCGCGGCGTCTAAATTAGGGAAGACAAATAAGTTAGCGTTGCCTTCTAGCTTTGAATTACTAATCATTTCTTTTCGAAGCTCTTGCAGTAGCGCCGCATCGGCTTGTATTTCGCCTTCTACTTCGATGTGCGGGTGTTTTTCATGCAAGATGCGCGCGGCCTCGGCCATTTTACTGGCTTCTTCATTGTCATCACTACCGAAGTTAGAATGTGACAACATAGCGGCCTTCGGTGAGATGCCAAAACGCTTTACGCATTCAGCTGCTTGTAGTGTCATGGCGACGAGCTCTTCGGTGTTGGGGTTGCGATTTACCATGGTGTCACAGAAGAAATAAACGCCTTTAGGGATGACGACGACACTCATCGCGGCGACTTTCTCAATACCGGGTTTTTTATCTAATATGTCGGTGATGTGGCCAAGGTGGCGGTGGTAGTTGCCGACCATGCCGCAAATCATCGCGTCGGCCTTGCCAAGCTTTACCAGTAGCGATGCTAGTACGGTGTTTTTAGTGCGAACGTAATTTCTGGCGAGAGCAAGTGATACTCCCTTGCGTTCTTTTGCTTTGTGGTAAGTTTGTGCGCACTCTTCGAAATAGGGGTTGTTGTCGGGTTCGATGACGTCAATATCAGTATTGATGTCGATGCTCAGCCCTAACTCGTTAATGTTGGCTTGAATGGTGTTTTTTCGACCGATCAAGATCGGTTTGGCCAGTCCGCCGCTGAGTACTTCTTGAATGGCTCGAAGCACTTTTTCGTTTTCACCTTCCGCATAAACGACTCGTTTAGGGGTCAGTTTGGCTTGATCAAAGATAGGTTTCATCACCATGCCTGAACGGTAAACGTAACGTTCTAGGGATTCTCGGTATTGATCGAAGTCTTCGATAGGCTTAGTGGCAACGCCGCTGTCCATCGCCGCTTTCGCTACTGCCATTGGTATGTCGACAATCAAGTTGGGGTCGAAAGGACGAGGAATCAGGTATTCTGCGCCGAAGACCGGTGTGTTGCCGGCATAGCTGTCGCTATCGTCATTGACCGCTTTTTGTGCGAGCTCGGATAGCGCACGAATACAGGCAAGCTTCATCTCTTCGTTGATGGTGCTAGCGCCAACATCGAGTGCGCCCCTGAAAATATAAGGGAAGCAGAGTACGTTGTTTACTTGGTTCGGGTAATCAGAGCGACCGGTGGCGATAATCGCGTCGGCGCGGACAGCTTTGATTTCCTCGGGTAAAATTTCGGGTACGGGGTTGGCTAAGGCGAAAATAATGGGTGAAGCGGCCATTTGCTTGACCATTTCTTGGCTCATCATGCCGGCGCGTGATACGCCGAGGAAAATATCGGCGCCAACGATCGCTTCTGCTAACGTGCGAACCTCAGTTTTTGCTGCGTAGCGTTGCTTTCTGTCGTCCATGCCGCCTGGGCGCCCATCGTAAATAACGCCTTTGCTATCGCAGACAAGAATGCTTTCTCGCTTCAGGCCCATTTTTACTAGCATGTCTAGGCAAGCAATGCCTGCTGCGCCTGCACCTGAGGCGACTAATCTAACGTCTTCAATGTTCTTTTTCGCAACTTTTAAACCGTTAATGATCGCAGCGGCGGTGATAATAGCGGTGCCGTGTTGGTCATCATGGAAAACAGGGATGTCCATGCGCTCGCTGAGTTTTTGCTCGATAAAGAAACACTCAGGCGCTTTGATGTCTTCTAGGTTAATGCCGCCAAAGGTGGGCGCAAGGCTAGCAACAATATCGACAAATTTGTCGGGGTCTTTTTCGTCAATTTCGATATCGAATACATCCACGCCACCAAATTTTTTGAATAGAACGCCTTTACCTTCCATCACAGGTTTTGAGGCTAGGGGGCCGATATCGCCCAACCCTAGAACCGCGGTACCATTAGTGATAACGGCGACTAAATTGCTGCGTGAAGTATACAAAGCAGCGGTGGAAGGGTCTTTGGCTATTTCTAAGCAAGGCTCAGCAACGCCTGGGCTGTACGCTAAGGCGAGATCGTCTTGGTTGCTTAGCGTCTTCGTGGCAACGACTTCGATTTTACCGGGCTTAGGGTGTTGGTGGTAGTGTAAGGCGTTTTGGCTGAGCTTATCTGACATATTTGAATAACCTAATGACGTGAAATTGGAGGAGGATTATACGTTAAACTATTGGCGCATAAGAAAGGACTTAATATTAACTGGATTATCTGATTTTGACGATGGTAGATCATGAATGCACTTGAAATAAAGCAATTAACGAAATGTTATGGCGGCGGGCTACGTGCTCTAAAAGGGGTGGACTTGCAGGTTAAGCAGGGGGATTTCTTTGCTTTACTTGGGGCAAATGGTGCCGGCAAGTCAACCACCATTGGTATTATTGCCTCGTTGGTGAATAAAACATCGGGTTCGGTGAGGGTGTTTGGGCATGACTTGGATGCCGAGCCGGAAGCGGTGAAGCGTTGCATAGGCTTGGTGCCGCAAGAGTTTAATTTTAATCAATTTGAAAATGTATTCGATATTGTTGTTTCGCAGGCGGGTTATTACGGTATCCCGCGCAAACAAGCGCTACAGCGCGCCGAGATATGTTTGAAACAATTGGAATTGTGGGATAAACGCGGGGTGGCTTCGCGGACCTTGTCTGGTGGCATGAAGCGACGGTTGATGATCGCGCGTGCCTTGGTGCATGAGCCGAAGTTGTTGATCTTAGATGAGCCTACCGCTGGGGTCGATATTGAAATTCGTCGGTCGATGTGGGCGTTTTTTAAGGAAATTAACGCCGCGGGTACGACGATTATACTAACCACGCATTACTTAGAAGAAGCGGAGAGCCTGTGTAAGCATATTGCGATCATCGATAAGGGTGAGGTGATCGAGAGTACCGATATGAAAACCTTATTGGAACAAGCGGATGAGGAGTCACTGGTGTTGAGTTTGGATCGGCCGGTGGCGAGCATGCCAGAGATCGCGGGTTGCCGAATGAGCCGTGTCGACGACAGTACTTGGTTGGTTTCGGTGCAAAAGCAAACGGGCTTGAATGTCTTGTTTGCAGGTTTAGATGGAGCGGGTATTACGGTGACGGGGATGCGCAATCAATCTAACCGGCTGGAACAGCTGTTCCTTAATTTGTTAGATGGTAAGAGGAGTTGATAGATGTTCAATAAAGAGTATAGGGTCGCTCTGCTGACCATCGCACATAAGGAAATTAGGCGTTTTCTGCGTATTTGGGTGCAAACCTTGTTGCCGTCGGTGATTACGACGAGCTTGTATTTTCTTATCTTCGGTACTTTGATTGGCTCGCGGATTGGCAAGATGAATGGGTATGATTATATGGAGTTCATTGTGCCGGGCTTAATCTTAATGACGGTGATTAGCAATGCTTATGCAAATGTCGTGTCGTCGTTTTATGGTACTAAGTTTCAGCACAATATTGAAGAAATGTTAGTGGCGCCGATTCCACCTTGGGTGATTTTGACGGGGTATATTTCAGGCGGGGTATTTCGGGGCTTGATTGTTGGTCTGCTGGTGACTGTCGTGTCGATGTTTTTTTCAGATTTACAGGTGGCGAACCCGTTGATGATGTTGCTGGTTTTCTTGCTCACCGGTATTTTGTTTTCTACTGCGGGGTTTATTAACGCGGTTTATGCGCAGAGTTTCGATGATATTTCTATCGTGCCAACGTTTGTGCTCACGCCGTTAATTTATTTGGGCGGGGTTTTTTATTCAATCGACATGCTGCCGAGCTTTTGGCAGAAGCTGTCGATGCTTAATCCGGTTTTTTATATTATTAATGTGTTCCGCTATAGTATTTTGGGTGAGTCGGATATTTCAGTGGTGAGTGGTTTTGCGGTGATTTTGGTGTTTATTGTCGGTTTGGTCTTGTTTAGCCTGAGGCTATTGAGTAAAGGGGTTGGGATTAAGAATTAGAGCTATAATAGATTGAATGGGGTTGTCGTATGTAGTAAAATCCGGCAAGTTTTTCGTGCTGTTTTTGCAACAATATTGCTAGCGGAGTATTGAGCATAGCGGCCCGTGAGTAAATGAAATCAATTAAAAAGAAGCCTAATCAATGAATCACTTTAAGATTAAAAAGGGTTTGGATTTGCCAATTACTGGCGCGCCAGATCAAGTAATTTCAGAAGGTAATCAGGTTTCCAGTGTTGCCCTCGTTGGCAAAGATTACATCGATATGAAGCCTACCATGCTAGTTAAGGAAGGCGATCGGGTAAAACTGGGGCAAATTCTATTTAGCGATAAAAAAACCGAAGGGGTGAACTTTACCTCACCGGGTAGTGGAATCGTTAAGGGTATTAACCGTGGTGAAAAGCGTGTTTTACGTACCGTAGTCATCGAACTAGACGGTGACGAAAAAGTAGAATTCAACAAGTATTCAGCGGATAAGCTCGCTGGGCTTGATACGGACGCGGTTGTCGCTAACTTAGTCGAATCTGGTTTGTGGACGGCTTTTAGAACCCGCCCGTTTAGCAAAATACCCGCGTCTTCAACTCGCCCGGTAGCCATTCACGTATCGGCGATGGATACCAACCCATTGGCTGCTGACCCTGTTGTGGTGATAGCGGCTGATTCTGAGGCTTTTAAGAACGGCTTAACCGCCTTGTCTCGTTTGACAGAAGATAAGGTTTACGTGAGTAAAGCGGCGGGTACGGCAGTCGATGTTCCGACGATGGTTGATGTGGCTGAATTTTCAGGCCCTCATCCTGCGGGACTTTCGGGTACACATATGCATTTTATTAGCCCCGTTAACGCGAAAAGAATCTCGTGGACGATTGGCTATCAAGACGTTATTGCGATCGGTAAGCTCTTTACCACTGGCTTGTTAAGTGTTGAACGTGTTGTTGCCTTAGCAGGGCCGTTGGCTAAAAAACCACGTTTGGTAAAAACCCGAGTCGGTGCCAATACCGATGAATTGGTTAAAGGTGAGTTAACAGCCGATAACGTTCGGGTTATTTCTGGATCAGTGTTTTCCGGTACTAAGGCGGTTAACTGGGCAGCATACCTAGGTCGTTACCACGTTCAATTGTCGTTATTGCAAGAAGGCCGTGATAGACAGCTATTTGGTTGGTTAAACCCTGCTGGAGAAAAGTTCTCATTCACTAACGCGTTGTTTTCAAGCTTTAGTCGCAGCAAAAAAATTGCGATTGACACCTCGGCTCATGGTAGCCCGCGCGCGATTGTACCCATTGGCGTATTTGAAGGAGTCATGCCCTTAGATATTCTACCAACACAGTTATTACGTGCGTTGGTGGTGATGGATGTCGATGCGGCGGAATCTTTAGGCGCATTAGAATTAGCGGAAGAAGATTTAGCGTTATGTTCGTTTGTCGATTCAGGTAAACACGATTTTGGTTTGGCGCTACGCGCTAATTTGGCTCACATCGAGAAGGAGGGCTAATGTCTCGTATCAGAAATTATTTAGACTCAATACACCCGCACTTTGCAAAAGGCGGACAGTATGAGAAGTATTACGCAATTTATGAAATGGTTGATACCTTTTTATATACCCCTAAGGATGTAACAGCGGGTTCAACCCACGTTCGTGATGCCTTAGATTTAAAACGTGTGATGACCTATGTGTTTATCGCCGCCCTACCTTGCGTCATTATGGCGATGTGGAACACGGGTCACTTAGCCAATGCAGCGATGGCTGACTTAGGTTTAACGTCATTAGATTCATGGCGTGGTCTGGTGACTAATATGGTGGGTTATGATCCAGATAGCATTTTGGCTTGTATGGTTCATGGCGCGATGTATTACGTGCCGATATATTTGGTAACGCTAATCGTTGGCGGTATCTGGGAAGTGATCTTTGCGGTTGTGCGTGGGCATGAAGTGAATGAAGGTTTCTTCGTAACCTCGATGTTATATTCATTGATTCTTCCAGCAACCACGCCTTTATGGCAAGTGGCGATCGGTATCTCATTTGGTGTGGTTATCGGTAAAGAAGTCTTCGGTGGAACCGGCAAAAACTTCTTGAACCCTGCGTTAACTGCGCGTGCGTTTTTGTTTTTTGCTTACCCGGCACAAATGTCAGGGGATGCGATTTGGACGGCGGTTGATGGTTTCAGTGGCGCAACGGCATTAGGCGTAGCAGCTACCGGCGGTATCGACGCAGTGATGGCATCGGGTATTACTTGGATGGACGCCTTCGTTGGCACCGTACAGGGTTCTATTGGTGAAACATCAACCATTGCCTGTTTAATTGGTGCTTGTTTCTTACTGTATACACGTATTGCATCGTATCGAATCATGCTGGGCGTGTTAGCCGGAATGATTATTACCAGTACCCTGTTTAACCTGATTGGTAGCGATACTAACCCGATGTTTGCGATGCCTTGGCATTGGCATTTAGTATTGGGTGGTTTTGCGTTTGGTGCTGTTTATATGGCAACAGACCCTGTAAGTGCAGCGATGACAAACACCGGACGTTGGGTGTTTGGATTGTTAATTGGTTTGATGGTGGTATTGATCCGTGTGGTTAATCCTGCCTTCCCTGAAGGTATGATGCTTGCCATCTTGTTTGCCAATATGTTTGCACCGTTGATTGACTACTTTGTTGTGCAGTCAAACATCAAAAGAAGGGAGAAAAGAAATGCCTAATGATAATCAAAGCAAGCCGAGTGCTTGGAACTTTCTTGCCTTGCCAAATGACAGTACCGCAAAAACATTCATTATGGCGACCTTGGTCTGCCTAGTGTGTGCGGTATTTGTATCGGTTTCTGCGGTGGCTTTGAAGCCATTACAGGTGCTGAATAAGGAACTGGATAAGAAAAAGAATATTTTACAAGTAGCGGGTCTTTATCAAGACGGTGATGATATTGAGGCGGCGTTCTCAAAAATCGACATCAAATTGATTGAGCTAGCAACGGGTGAATATACCACTGAATATGATGCGGCTACGTATGACGAAAGAACGGCGGCAAAAGATCCAGAACTCAATGTTTTAATTGAAAAATCAGATGATTTAGCGGGCATTAGAATGCGTCCTAAATATATGCCTGTTTATCAAGTAAAAGACGACGGTGTGGTGAAGCAGCTTATTCTTCCGGTGAATGGTTATGGTCTATGGTCGACCCTGTATGGTTTCATCGCTTTGGAAACTGACGGGCAGACAATTATTGGCTTAAGTTACTACGAACATGGTGAAACACCGGGTTTAGGTGGCGAAGTCGATAACCCTAAGTGGAAGAAGATTTGGACGGGTAAAAAGGTCTATGCTGACAATGGCGATGTGGCCATTGAAGTGATCAAAGGCATGGTAATACCGGGTTCAGAGGGTGAGCAGCACCACGTTGATGGTTTGGCGGGTGCAACACTGACCAGCCGTGGGGTTAGCAATATGCTGGAATACTGGATGGGTGTAGAAGGGTATAAACATTACCTAACTAAAATCCAAGCAAACGGAGTATAAAATGAGTAATGACACTAAAAAAATCATATTAGACCCGTTAGTAGACAATAACCCAATTGGCCTGCAGGTCTTAGGTGTTTGTTCGGCGCTAGCGGTAACAACCAACCTAGGTACGGCTTTGGTGATGACCCTGGCGTTAACATCGGTAACGGCCTTTTCGAATTTATCGATCAGTCTGATTCGTAATCATGTTCCCAGTGCGATTCGTATTATTGTGCAAATGACCATTATTGCCTCTTTAGTCATCGTGGTTGATCAGGTACTTAAAGCCTATGTTTATGATTTAAGTAAGCAATTATCGGTATTTGTTGGTTTGATTATTACCAACTGTATCGTAATGGGCCGTGCGGAAGCATTTGCGATGAAAAACCCACCGGGTGTTAGCTTTTTTGATGGCATCGGTAATGGTTTAGGTTATGGCTTAGTGCTGATGTTGGTCGGTACTTTCCGTGAATTATTGGGCTCGGGTAAATTATTTGGTATTGAGATTTTAACGACCGTCAGTGATGGTGGTTGGTATGTGCCAAATGGCTTAATGTTATTACCGCCGAGTGCCTTCTTTATTATTGGTTTATTAATTTGGGCTTTACGTGCGTGGCGTCCAGTTCAAGTAGAGACTGCTGACTTCAAAATTAAAGAAGTTAACGGCACGGAGACGGTGTAATGGAAGCGTATATTAGTTTATTTGTTCGTGCGGTTTTTGTAGAAAACTTAGCGTTATCGTTCTTCCTTGGAATGTGTACTTTCTTGGCGGTATCGAAGAAAGTGTCTACCGCCATGGGTCTTGGTATTGCCGTTATTTTGGTGCAAACATTGACCATGCCGCTCAATAACATCCTGTATCAAGGTGTGTTAAAAGCGGGTGCGCTAGATTGGTTAGGTCTACCTGAAGTTGACTTAAACTTCCTAGGGTTGATCAGTTATATCGGTGTTATTGCTGCGGTGGTGCAAATCCTCGAAATGGCGATGGATAAGTATGCGCCGGCTTTGTATAACGCGCTGGGTGTGTTCTTACCATTGATTACGGTGAACTGTGCGATTCTGGGTGGTTCATTGTTTATGGTGCAACGCGACTATAACTTAAGCGAAAGTGTGGTGTTCGGCTTTGGTAGTGGCTTAGGTTGGGCCTTAGCTATTACGGCGATTGCGGGCGTTAGAGAAAAACTTAAATATTCAGATGTTCCAGACGGTTTGCGTGGATTAGGTATTACCTTTATCACCGCGGGTCTTATGGCTATGGGCTTCATGGC
>Ga0209081_1001374_pt1 | contig 14573 bp, 10 predicted proteins | sample GOMGulsemesocosm_4_FD_184636 | JGI IMG/M metagenome (GOLD analysis project Ga0209081, IMG submission 184636) | Methane-oxidizing microbial communities from mesocosms in the Gulf of Mexico - GOM15B Gulf of Mexico (SPAdes) (version 2) | ecosystem: Environmental > Aquatic > Marine > Cold seeps... | reverse complement strand
TCGAGAACAGGTTGCCACAGAGACGCCCTCATCAACGAGCCTGTCCAAAATAGCCTTGCCTATACCGCGGCTGCCGCCCGTTACGATTGCTCGTTTACCTTTTAAGCCCAAGTCCATAATTCCTGCCTTTTTACTGATACATTCGAAATATTCGGGCAAGCTTAAACCCTATTTGACAAAAAGTACAATAGTGACCAAAGCTCTAGCAGATAGTTGCCGATTCACCCCGGTTTCTGAGCTCTAAAGGGCTGAAGTTGTCTTGAAGTGGCCCAAAAGTACGAATGGATCGATTAAATTCAACTCTTTATTGGATGAATGATCAATAAAAGCTTGACCGATTTGTCCTTTAGCACTAATTTACTATCCACTCACTGTGTGGATAATCACGTATCTATAGGATGTGCTGTGGGTTCTTTCTTAGTTTTTGAGTGTTTATATGTCGATTCAGGTGAAAACAATGACTTTTCTTCAGAGTGTGTGTCTGAAGTTGTTACCCGGCCTATTGTCGATGCTACTGGCAGTAGTCTGTGCGGCCGAGCGTTTGGGGGCTTCTGCAGAGGTTGTTGTTAAGAGTAAGGAAAAGCAGAATGAAGTACGCCAAGCAAATTTCAAGGTGGGTGAGGACAAGTTCCAAGCCCTATGTATGGCCTGTCATGCTGGCGGGATGCTTGAAGCGCCGAGAGTTGAGGCGCTAAAACTCTACCCGCCCGAACGAATAGTGGAAGCCTTGAATAGCGGCGCTATGAGTACAATTGGCTTGTCGTTGTCGGGCGAGGAAATGCGGAAGGTGGCATTTTATCTCACGGGGAAAACAATAGAGTCGAAACAAGCCGAACGAGCACTTTTTCTCTGCGAATCTGAATTTTCTGCATCTGATCAGAAGGCGAATTCCCTGTGGTCGAGCTGGGGAGGGCAGGCTGGCAATCAGCGTTTTCAAACGAAGGAAAAAAAATTAACGCCCTCCAATGTACAAAACCTAAAGCTGAAATGGGCCTTTGGCTTTCCGGACACTACCCGCGTCCGATCTCAACCCACGGTGACAGAAGCGGTGACATATATTGGCAGCCAGGATGGCCGTATTTACGCTCTGGACAATAATACTGGCTGTATTCACTGGACGTTTACAGCAGATGCCGAAGTTCGCGGTGCAATTAATCTACACGCGCACCCGGAGACCGATAAACGCACCTTGTTGTTTGGAGATTATAAGGCTAGTGCTTATGCGCTGGATGCCGGCACAGGCAAGTTGCTTTGGAAAACCCGTGTTCACGAACACTCTCTGGCAACGATCACGGGCTCAGTCGCGGTTGATGACGACCGGGTTTATGTGCCCGTGTCTTCTTCGGAAGTCGTGCCTGCGGCGAATTCAGAATACCCTTGCTGCACGTTTCGAGGCGCGCTTGTGGGTCTCAATTTACGGGATGGCCACATTGAATGGCGAACCTACACAACCAAAATTCCAGTGCCGAGGGGTAAAAATTCGGTCGGTACCAACCGCTTTGGTCCATCGGGTGCACCTATTTGGTCAACGCCAAGCCTCGATAAAAAACGCAATCTAGTGATGGCCACAACGGGACAAAATTATTCGTCGCCCGCTACGGGCACCAGCGACGCGGTGATCGCCATGGACGCTACCACTGGAGAAGTTGCCTGGGTGTCACAGGTTTGGGAAAACGATGCATGGAATGGCGGTTGTGTGCGTAAAACCGCAAATTGCCCTGAAGAAAATGGTCCCGACTTTGATATTGGTGCCTCCGTTATACTCAGCAAAACGGCGTCTGGGAGAGAGTTGCTACTAGTCGGGCAGAAATCGGGTTTGGTGTATGCGATGGATCCGGACCAGAAAGGCAAAATTCTGTGGCAACAGCGTGTGGGGCGCGGCGGCACTATGGGAGGCGTACATTGGGGCATGACGACAGACGGTGAACGCCTGTATGTGGGCGTCTCAGACCTGTTTACCAACAATCCTTATAAGAAAGGTGATGCGCACCCGGGTTTACATGCGTTAAATCCTTTGAATGGAAAGTTTTTGTGGCGCACTCATCTGGAAAATACATGTCCGAAAGAATCGAAATTTTTCTGTGATCCCGGTATTTCAGCCGCGGTTAGCAGCAGTCCGGGCTTGGTATTCGGGGGGGCTTTAGACGGCAAGTTGAGAGCGTTTGATGCAAGCGACGGTAGCATTCTTTGGTCTTATGACACTCACAAACTTTTCACTACGGTGAATGGCGTGGAAGGGAGAGGAGGCGCAATTGAGGCTGACGGACCGGTTATTGCGGACGGTAAAGTATTCGTGACTTCCGGTTACGACAAGTGGGGTGAAATGCCAGGCAACGTGTTGTTGGTGTTTTCACTTGACGGCCAATAGGTATCGAAAATGTTGATCGCCTCCAAAAACCTATTCTAATCATCGGTGGTATAAATAATGAAAGTACTGACTAAGCAGTTATTCTCGATAGCCTTTGCATTTTTTTGTGTGCAATCCGAGGCTATCGACATTCGAGAAGACGCCAATATAAAGGACACCACCACTACCATTATTGGTTTAAATCACATTGGACTGTCTGTGAGGGATCTGGATAAGACGCTGGCCTTCTATCAGCAATCCACAAATTTCGAATTGATTCGGAGAGAAACGATTACTCAAAATCAAAACGCTGATGCTTTGTATGGCCACAAGGGTATTAGCTATGAAGTTGCCGTTTTAAAAGCACCGAATATGTTGTTCGAGTTAGTTGAGTTTTCACATAATCATTCTCTGCCTCTTGAACGCATGCTTCCACAGGGGCCGGGCATGACACACACCTGTTTTCAGTCTCCCTCAAGTGACCCCGGCTACGATAAATTTATTAAGGCCGGTGCCGAGCTCCTGTCTCGGGGCGACGGCCCGGTTGACATTGGTGGCTACGGCGTGACGTATGCTTATGTCTATGACCCCGAAGGCAACATGATTGAACTTGAGCAGCTCGATGGCAGTGTGCTGTCTCGTGCGGGTTATGACAAAACCTGGAAAGACCTAGGTGAAGAAATGTGGATGTCACAGGTAGCACTTGCCACTCACGACCTCGAACGTTTGATGAACTTTTATCAAGGAGTTCTGGGCTTTCAGCCTTATCGTAAAGCCGATATTTCTGGGAAAGTGAAGTTTGATGAAATAGTCGATATCGACGATGTTCACCTCAAGGCTGGCTGGTTTCGTTTGAATGAAACATCGAAGGTGCTTGAAATTTGGGAGTACGTAAACCCAGTCACCCCTGAATTTGATGGCGTAAGAGATCTTACCGCCTTGGGTTATTCTTTTTCCCTGGAAGTCGCTGACATACAGCTTGAGTATCTACGTTTAACCAAGCAGGGCGTAGAGTTTGTGGGTGAGCCGGTAGAGCTCGGCGCTTTTTGGCAGGTTTATGCGCGCGACCCGGATGGAAATATTTTTTCTTTGCGCCAAGCTGTTGATATCAATTCCAGCTTGTCGGTTCGACATCTTGATAATCGCCACCCAATCTAGGCATGGCGAGTAAAAGGAGCTTATCCGGGATGAGCAGTGAGTGTTTTCCAGTACACCACTGTCAATCAACTCACCGGTCGGACGCAATTCTCGGGGGCGTATTTTTGCGATTGTCAAAGTTAAGTTGTTGGTTTATATAAACTTTATTTGTATTAGTTGGTGTCAGTCAGACAATCAGCTCAGCACGAGCTGTAACCAGCGTGATATCTCCGCAATTTCTTCTGGGCATACCGAGTGATCCATAGGGTATTCACTGTAGTCAACGGCATAGCCCATCTCTGTTAGTCGTTGGCTCGCCAACTTACCCTGTTGCACAGAAACCATTGGGTCCGTGGTGCCGTGACATATTTTTATCGGTATCTGCTTGTTGGCACTGTTAGGCGTAATGCTGTCTTTAGTCGCGAAGTAAGTTGACAGGCACATTAGTCCGGCCAGAGGTTGAATATAGGTCAGGGCTGTTTGATAGCAGACGGCACCGCCCTGTGAGAAGCCAGCTAATACGATACGGTCACAGGGAATGCCTCTGTCGTTTTCCCGATCGATCAACAGGCGAATTTTCTCCGCAGACTCAATCAGTTGGTTCATATCCACCTTTCGCTCAATATCCATTGCGGTAATGTCATACCAGGCGGGCATTACGTGACCGCCATTGATAGTGATCGGGATTGACGGTGCATTAGGGAATACAAAACGCACAGCCATCGTAGCGGGCAGGTTCAGCTCTGGAATGATAGGCGCAAAATCACTGCCATCAGCACCTAGGCCATGCAGCCATATTACGGTTGCCGTAGCGGCTGTTTTGGGTTCTTTTACTATGCACGGTAGTAAGGACATATCAACTGGACTCGATGGCAATATTAAGGTCGCCGCAGTATATACAAATCGCCGGGAGGTTGATATTGAGGCGCAGAATAAGACCTTTTTATATTCGCTTTTGCGGACTGAATTTGATCTACTGCGAAGGCGGCATATGTCGCGCTACTAACGCAAATAAAAAATAAAAAATTATAAGGAGTGACCGTATGTGGAAATGGACCCTTGGAATATTAGCCGTGATTGTCGCGGGGCTAGGATTTACCTACCTCAGTGCAGACAAGGATACGCGCAATTTAATGGCCAACTTGCCGACAGATCGCAATGTGCTGTTTTGGACAATACCTCAACGCGATGCCGGGTTTCGCGCGCTCGACTCAATCCCGGTTTTAGCCAAGTCTAATGTGATCGCGTCGGGTGACACGGTCTTACCTTTGCCCTTGGGTGAAGCTCTCTCTATTAACACTTCTGTCGACACCTACATGGCGGAGCAGCGCACAGCGGGCTTGGTCATTATTCAGGATGGTAAGGTCCGGCTGGAAAAATACGGGCTTGAATTTGATGCTCAAGGACGATGGACAAGTTTCTCAGTCGCCAAATCGTTTACCTCCACCCTGGTCGGCGCAGCGATCAAGGACGGCTTTATCAAAAGTATCGATGATAAGGTATCTGACTATATCCCAGATTTGAAAGGTTCAGTCTACGATGATGTTTCGATCCAGCAACTATTGACCATGACCTCGGGCGTCAAGTGGAACGAAGATTATGAAGACAAGAATAGCGACGTGGCACTCTTTAATGAACACAAAGCGGAGCCCGGCGTGGATGTCACCGTAAGCTATCTTCGCAAGCTTCCGCGCGAGGAACCTGCGGGCAGCAAGTGGGTTTACAAAACAGGTGAAACCAACCTAATCGGCGTATTGGTCAGCTCGGCAACCAAGAAGAGCTTGTCCGATTATCTTTCGGAAAAAATCTGGATCCCTTTTGGTATGGAGCAGGACGCAAGTTGGTTATTGGGTAACACCGGCCATGAAATCGGCGGCTGCTGTATTCAGGCATCAACCCGTGATTTTGCGCGTTTTGGTCTGTTCATGTTAGGTGAAGCGAAAGTCGGTGGAACATCAGTGGTGCCCGACGACTGGTTTACGCCAGCAACGACGAGGCAAGTGGGTATCGGATCTCCGGGCAAGGGCTATGGCTACCAGTGGTGGACCTATGATGATGGCAGCTTCGCGGCGCAGGGTATATTTGGCCAGGGAATTTTTATCGATCCAAATCGAAAACTGGTTATTGCATCAAATAGCAATTGGCCCAAAGCAACCGATAGCAAGACGGTAGGGGCCCAGCGCGATGCGTTCTACAAAGCTGTGCAGACGGCCGTCGACGCAGAGCAAATGTAGTTTTCCTTGGGGTGCCGCCTTCGCGGCACCATAACTAAGCCTTAATATTTGTCCGCAGAGCCTCAATGGCCAAATCAGTATCATCGGCGCGTAGGGCATCAAGAATATCTTTATGTTCGTCGTAGCAATCCGAAGAGTTGTCGAGCCGCGAATAACTCATGCGCATGCGCATTACAATTGAATACCACAGATTTGTCAGCGTTTCGCCGCCCGCTTTTTCCACGAGGTAGCGATGAAAATCGATATCATTTTTGGTAACTTCCGTGAAGTCTTCTTTATTAAAAGACTCCTGTAATTGATCCAGTATTGCTTCTAGTGCAGTGAAGTCTGTGTCTTTGAGATTGCCTTTCACATGCCGGGTAGCGAACTCTTCTATCTTCAGGCGAATGCCAAACATCAGGTCCTGTAATTCTGCATTCAGTGCACTATTTACCGAGGCTCCGCGATTTTTTTTGGTGGCCAGTAGCCCTTCTTTCGTCAGTTCTATTATGACGTCACGAATCGGTCCGCGGGACACGCCAAAGCGCTCAGCTAATGCCTGCTCATTGAGTTTTTCGCCGGGCTCAAGTGCGCCGGAAATAATGTCTGAGCGAATTTGATCGGCGATTTGATCACGGATGGGAACGACTTTTACGGTATTTGACATGGTTATCCTGGTTCAAGCTAACGAGCACTAAGACGAGTGTCATTGTATCGATATAAATTGTCATTTGTAAACAAAATACAATCTGATGCTATTACCAGCAATACTGAACACAGGCTTTCTTATGCATAATTGGTTGAATTTGGTGACGCAATTTACTTGCTCATTGGCCTATGTGACGCCATTCTAGGCAGTCTAAGCATTCCAGTCCTATTAGAGAAGGTCCGCTCATTATAGATTGTTAACAATAAACAAAGTGTTTACATCCCTCTTTCTCGGTGCTAGCATCCGATTTGTGAATTGTTAACAATTATCAATTTATGGGTAGCAGTAATAATAAAACTGGAACTGAGAGAGTAAATCTGATGAAAAGGCTGATAAACAAGTTTGCCCCTACCACGTTGTCTGTGGCCTGTGCCCAGGCCATTGCCGTGCTTACCTTAAGCACCCAGCCCGTTTTTGGTGCTGAGAGTGCACAATATAAAGCGGGCGAAGACCTCGACGCGCTGTTGGAAGAGGTTGAAGTGCTGGGTATTCGCAAAACCCTTAGGCAGAGTATTGACCACAAGCGGGACGCAGAAAATATCGTCGATGCTATCGTTGCTTCAGACGTGGGTAAAATGCCGGACAAGAATATTGCAGAAGCGCTGCAGCGTGTTGCGGGTGTTAGCATCAACCGAGACAAAGGCGAAGGAACAACGATTACCATTCGCGGTCTGGGCGATAGCCTCAATAATACCCTGATTAACGGACAGACCGTGGCCTCAGCGGGCACGGGTCGAGGAATCGACTTTAGTAGTATGCCTTCCTCCATGATATCCGCGATCGAAGTCCATAAAACGCCTTCAGCGAAGCATCTGGAGGGTAGTATCGGCGGCACGGTTAATATTGTAACCGCACGACCACTCGATGTTGGCAGCGCGAAGGGAAGTGTATTTATTGAAGGCGCACTCACCGAAAATAACGAAGAAAGTTCACCGTCTATCAATTTGTCTTATATGACTCCGATCACCGATACCTTCGGTGTGGCGGTTGGGTTCTCCCAAGAAGATATTTCATCTCGCACTGACTCGGTGTCGAACTGGAGCTGGGCGGAGTCAGAAAATGGTTTTTATCCCACCCGTTGGGGAGTGTCAGCGCAGGAACGCGAGCGTGAGCGCAGTTCAGTTTTGGTCAATTTTCAGTGGCAGCCAAGCGATAACATCGATACCTATTTAGATGTTACGTATACGCAGGTTGAAGATTCCTTGCTAGAACATGCTTTCACCTCATGGATACCCTATGGTGATAGCGCGATAGTGCCAGGCTCCATCGTGACAAACCCCAATACCAACACGATGACAGAATTTGCAGTGGACAACCTGTATATTTCTCCCTCGGATGAAAGTGTAGAAGCAGACATTGATACGCTCACTCTGCAACTGGGTGGTGACATAGTCTTGGGTAATTTAACCCTCTCTACCGCAGTCGGATATTCGAAGGCCGAAACAGAGGAGCTGACCCAGCAAATTTACAATTTTGATCACTGGTATCTCAATGGCGACCAGCATGATGCCTTGTTCCGCATGCAGGGAGACCGTCAGTACGGTTATCTGCCCTCCGGCTCAGAATTTTATGACCCTAGTATCGCCAATAATCACAGTGAAGAGACCTTCGAGGATCACGGTTTCAATCTAAACCGCTTGAGTCAGGGGCCAATCATGCGCCTGCCGGTAGCAAACACCGATGAAGATGTCTCTTTCAAATTTGATGCCGACTATGTGCTCGATGGCAATGAGTTTTTCAGTTCCGTTGAGGCCGGGGTACGTTGGAACAAGCGTTCAAAAGAAACGCACGACGCTTCACAGCACCTGGGCCCATGGGAAATTCAATTTGATGATTACAACAGCGGCTTTAGCTTGTGGGGCGCTGAGCCTTTGTTTCACGACGCAAACTCCGAGCGCTTTGAGCCTGTGAATTTTCTGGGTGGAAATGCAAACGCCGGTGTACCAACAGGTTGGAACTCGATACGTGATTTTGACTTGGCGATTACCAGCTACACCGCTCACATGAATCGTTTGTTTGGTTTTGTTGACGACGGCTCAACACCTTACTTTACTACTTTTGACAGTGTCTTTGATATTACCGGGCTAACCCCAGACCGCAGAGGCAACGCTAACAACGAAGAAGAGACGGCTGCAGCCTATTTTCAGGCGAACCTGAATATGATGGACGGCCAACTGACCGGTAATGTGGGTTTGCGTTATGTTAATACTGAACTGACCAGTAGCGCTCTCGTGGGCGGTGCTTACGAGGCAACTCACGGTGGTGAATTAAGTCTGATATCGCTGTCGCATGATTACAGTAATGTTTTGCCTAGCATCAATCTCAACTACCGCATCAATGATGAGATGGTATTTCGTTTTGCGGCGGCAACGGTCATGGCGCGACCTGATTTCGACCAGGCTAAAGCCGGTGCCAGTACGACTACCGATGGTTGGTTGGATCTTGACGGTTCGGAAGACCCGAATTGGAGTGTGGCCGACGAAGATCGATTTGAAGGGGGCAATGTTTTCCTCGATCCCTATGAGGCGAACCAGTTTGACCTGTCCTTTGAATACTACTTTAGCAAAAATGGCATGATGTCGGTCGGGGCGTTCTATAAAGATATCAGCAGCTTCATCTTTAACGCTGTTGAATTGGGCCGCGTGACTGTACCGGGTTATGAAACTGAGCTGGATGACCGTGCACCTTTCTACACCGAAGCGGATTTCCTTGGTGGTGAAACCCAGCTGGATGCCGCCGTAGAATACCCCTTGTATTTTGAATCGGTGGCCAGATCCATTAATGGAGATGGGGGCAAAATCAGTGGTCTGGAGCTGGGACTCGTGAGTAATCTCGACTTCATAGAGGGTATGGAAAACTTTGGTTTTCAAGCGAACTATACCTACGCGAACAGCAAGGCCGACTACTTTAAAGAGTCCTTTGGTGATGACGGGGTGGATCTCCCTTATCAGTATCAATCAGAGCACACCTATAACCTCATGGCTTTTTACGAAGACAATAACATGATGTTCAGGTTGGCCTATAACTGGCGTTCGGAGTCCTTGGAAGACCCCGCCAACGACTTGGATGGCATGGCTATTTGGCGTGATTCTTACGGCCAGTTGGACGGATCCTTTAGCTACGCTTTTTCAGATTCCATTGCCTTGATCGGTAGTGTCAGCAATCTTTTAGAGGAAGGTACCCAGTATTTTTCTTCGGAAAGAAGCGCGGGTAACCTTCTTGATGGAGACGACGTTCCCACCGACAGAAACTACAACCAAACTTACAATGGTCGTACTTTCCGTCTGGGGCTTCGCGTCGAGTTTTAGTTTGTGGCATCAGCCTGAGTAGCGTTTGCGGTAACCGGCCCTGCTCAGGCTTTTTTCAACCCTTACTGAAATAAAAGATTGATGGCTACTATGAGTATTATCGAAAAAATTGAAACAAAATTGTTCCAGGTGCCTCTGGCTGAAGTGTTAACGGATGCAAAGCATGGCGATCACACATTTTTTGAGTTGATCACTGTCACCATCGAGTTAGATGACGGTTCACAAGGAACCGGCTATACCTATACAGGTGGCAAGGGTGGTTACGCGATTAAATCCATGATCGAACACGACCTTACCCCTGCATTGCTGGGCAAGGATGGGGCGGATATCGAAGCCGCGTATGACATGATGGAGTGGCACATCCACTACGTGGGGCGTGGGGGTATTTCCTCCTTTGCAATTTCAGCCCTTGATACGGCCTTATGGGACATTCGCTGTAAGAAGGCTGAGAAGCCTCTTTGGAAAATGGCGGGTGGTGTGACTAATACCTGTAAAGCCTATTGCGGTGGCATTGATTTAAATTTCCCGCTGGACAAGCTTCTGAAAAACGTCCAAGGCTATCTGGACCGGGGTTGTAACGGTGTAAAAATAAAAGTTGGCAAAGACAATCTCAACGATGACATCGCGCGGGTTAAAGCCGTTCGTGAATTAATCGGCCCGCAGCTTACTTTGATGGTTGATGCTAATTATTCGATGAGTGTCGATCAAGCGATCAAGGCGGCGGAAGCATTTAGTGCCTACAATATCCTCTGGTTCGAAGAGCCCATTATTCCCGATGACTACCAGGGTTTTGCTGAAATTAGCAAAGCGACAGGTGTGCCTCTCGCGATGGGAGAAAATCTTCATACCCTGCACGAATTTGAATTTGCTTTTGAACAGGCCCGTCTGTCTTATATCCAACCCGATGCATCAAACTGTGGGGGCATTACAGGTTGGTTGAAGGTGGCTAGTTTATCGCAGGCTCATAAAATACCCGTGTGCTCTCACGGCATGCAGGAGTTACATGTGAGCCTGGTGTCGGCTCAGCCTAATGCCGGCTGGTTGGAGATACACAGCTTTCCCATCGACGAATATACAAAGCGCCCCTTGGTGATAGAAAACTATCGTGCTGTGGCACCTTCAGAGCCGGGAATTGGTGTTGAGTTTGACTGGGATAAGTTACAGCCTTTTCAGGTGAATGTGAAAAATTTGGCCTGCTAAATATTCTGAATGTGTGAGTTAAATATGGCGTCTTTATTAGTTATTGGTGAATGTATGATGGAGTTGCGGGCAGCAGAAGCCAACAGCTACCGCCGTGCATTTGCCGGAGATACCTACAATACAGCGGTTTATGCCAAGCGCTGGAACCGAGAGATTCATGTGTCCATGTACAGCTCGCTTGGTCGTGATGCTGTCAGTGATTCGATGCTTGCAGATTGGCAACAAGAGGGCGTGGATGCATCACTGCTTACTTTCTCTGATGACAGCCTGCCGGGCATTTACTCGATATCAACCGATGCCAGTGGGGAACGAAATTTTAGCTATTGGCGGAAGGGTTCGGCTGCGACACAAATGATGGCTTTGCTGGAACGTTCCGGCGGAACAAAAACCATTCCCGATTTTGATTGCGTTTACTTTACCGGACTTTCTCTCGCGATTCTGGATGATGAAAGCAAACAGCTTTTACTGGATATGGTGTCGGCTCTTCGAAGCCGTGGGGCGAAGGTAGCTTTTGATCCGAACTACCGCGAAAAGCTATGGAAAGACAGTGCTCAAGCTGCGCACTGGATGACAAAAGCCTACCGGCTTTGCGATATTGCTTTACCTGGGGTGGAAGATCATGCGGCCTTATATTCTCAACACAGCGTGCAATCTATTTACCAGTTTCTCAAAGCAGAAAATGTGGAAGAGATTATTATCAAGGGCGGTCGAGAAGGCGTGTTTTGCTATCTTGAGGGGCTGCCGGTTCATCATCAAGTCCTTATTCCTGCCGCGCAACAAATTGATTCAACCGCGGCAGGTGATTCTTTTGCAGGCACCTACTTGGCTGCGCGAATGAGTGGCAGCTCTTGTGGAGAGTCAACCCATGCAGCCGCAGCGCTTGCAAAACTGGTGGTTCAGTACCCGGGCGCAATTATTGACAGTGATATATATCAAGATTTTTTTCTGAATTTTAAAAGGAGCCTGACGTGAAGGCAGCACAGTATATTGGCAATAAACAGTTTCAGTTGGTTACAGGTTCTAAAGTACAAGCCGCGCCAGATGAGGTTGTTCTCAAAGTGGCCTATGTAGGAATTTGTGGTACAGACATGCACATCTACCATGGGGTTATGGATCAACGGGTTGCACCACCTCAGGTGATTGGCCATGAAATGTCCGGCACTATTGAAGCGATGGGAGCCGATGTTGAAGGTTTTTCCATCGGTGATTCAGTGGTAGTTAGGCCTTTGGACTACTGCGGCGAGTGTCCGGCTTGTGACGCAGGCCACTCCCATGTTTGTCATCAATTAAAATTCATGGGTATTGATACACCGGGTGCTTTTCAAAATTTCTGGACGGTAAAATCTCGTACCCTGCATAAACTCCCTGAGAACGTCAGTTTAAAGCAAGGTGCCTTAATCGAACCGCTGGCCGTTGCCTGTCATGATATTGCAAGAGCTCGTGTAGTCGCCGGTGAAAATGTTGTGGTCATAGGTGGCGGGCCAATTGGTCAATTGGTAGCCCTGGTGGCGAAGAGTGCAGGTGCCAATGTAATGATCTCGGAGGTCAATGAAGCGCGCTGTGCTTTTGCCCAGGCAAATGGTTTTAAGACGGTTAATCCTCTCTCCCAGAATCTTGAGTCGGTTGTGAAAGATTGGACCGCTGGGAAAGGCGCGGATGTTGTGTTTGAAGTTTCTGGTGTTGCGGCGGCGGTCACTGCGATGACGGCAATTGCCGCGGTTCGTGGCCGAATCTGTATGGTGGCCATTCACGCCGAGAGTCCCAAAGTGGACCTGTTCCAGTTTTTCTGGAAGGAACTGCAACTGCTTGGTGCACGTGTATATGAAAGTGCCGACTTTGAAAAGGCAATCGAACTTATTGCCAATGGCTCAATTGATATTGAACCTTTTATTTCAAGCATTTCCTCTCTAACTGAAATTAACGGTGCGTTTTCCGGAATGGATAACAACCCGACGGGCATGAAAGCCCTAGTTTCCTGCGAATAGAATAAACAGGTAATACATATGTTGGAACAATTTAGTTTGGCCGGTAAGACGGCATTAGTCACAGGTTGCAGTCGCGGCATAGGTAAGGCGATGGCCATCGCGCTGGCCGAGGCTGGGGCTGATATTATTGGCGTGTCTGCGAGCCTGGCGCCCGGATCAGAAGTTGAAGCGGACGTGTCGGCATTGGGCAGAAACTTCTCTTCCTATCAGTGCGATTTTTCAGATCGAAGCAGTGTTTATTCTTTTATAGAAAAAGTGAAAGCAAACCATTCACAAGTGGATGTACTGGTCAACAATGCGGGGACGATTCTGCGAGCACCCGCTGCATCACACAGTGACGAGTATTGGGATCAGGTCATTGAAGTGAATCTTAATTCCCAGTTCATTTTGTCTCGTGAAATTGGCAATATGATGTTGGCGCAGGGTTCGGGAAAGATTATTTTTACGGCCTCACTGCTTACTTATCAAGGGGGTTTGACTGTTCCAGGTTACGCCGCCAGTAAGGGTGCGATTGGCCAGTTGGTGATGTCGCTGGCGAACGAATGGGCTGGCAAGGGCATCAATGTGAACGCCATTGCACCGGGTTATATCGCCACCGATAATACTGAAGCCTTGCGTAATGATCCCGACCGCGCGAGCTCAATTCTAGCTCGAATTCCACAGGGCCGCTGGGGCACACCTGAAGACTTCAAGGGGCCGGTGGTATTTTTGGCGTCGGCCGCATCAAATTATATGAATGGCAGTACCGTCCTAGTCGACGGCGGATGGATGGGGAGATAAATGATGAGCGACTGTAATAAAGTAAATTTTATTGATGGTAAATATGTGCCGTCCAGGGAATCGGGAGTTATCGGCGTCTATAACCCCAGTACCGGTGATCTGGTGGGTGAAATACCCGAGGGTTGTACTGCAGATGCCCAAGCCGCATTAGAGGCTGCACAGCTCGCGCAAAAACCATGGGCGGCTTTGACTGCAAGAACACGCGCTGACATCCTCCGAAAATTTGCGGCGGCTATTCGAGAGGAAACAGAATTCCTCGCGGAATTACTGGTGCGAGAACAGGGGAAATTGCTCGACGTTGCTCGGGGAGAGGTGGGCGGAACCGCCACTTTTATCGAATACGCCTGTGACAATGCCTTGACACTGGAGGGCGATATTTTGCCCTCTGACAATGAGGGGGAGAAAATATACATACACAAAGTGCCCCGCGGTGTCGTAGTCGCCATTACCGCGTGGAATTTTCCACTCGCCTTGGCGGCTAGAAAAATTGGCCCCGCTTTGATTACCGGCAATACCATTGTCGTTAAGCCCACCATCGAAACACCCTTAGCAACCATGGAGTTGGGTCGAATCGCTAACCAGGTTGGAATTCCACCAGGGGTGCTGAATATTGTTAACGGGCGCGGTTCTAGTGTGGGGCAGCATCTCTGCGAGAGCCCTATCACGCGTCTGATCACAATGACCGGTAGCACTCGAGCTGGGCAGATGATTTACCGGACCAGTGCCGAACACCTGACTCCGGTAATGCTGGAATTAGGAGGCAAGGCGCCCTTTATTGTGATGGACGATGCCGATCTGGATTTCGCGGCGAATGAAGCCCTGTGGGCCAGGTTTGTGAACTGCGGTCAGGTATGTACCTGTGCCGAACGCCTCTATGTTCACGCTTCAGTCTAC
>Ga0209081_1001373_pt1 | contig 14574 bp, 12 predicted proteins | sample GOMGulsemesocosm_4_FD_184636 | JGI IMG/M metagenome (GOLD analysis project Ga0209081, IMG submission 184636) | Methane-oxidizing microbial communities from mesocosms in the Gulf of Mexico - GOM15B Gulf of Mexico (SPAdes) (version 2) | ecosystem: Environmental > Aquatic > Marine > Cold seeps... | reverse complement strand
ATCAGCGTTTACTTATATTTTAGATTTTAATGCTGCCGCAGCAAATTCAAGTAGTACTTACGGTGCACTTTACAATGGTAACTTTGGCCCTGTGATAGTTAACGCAAGCGCGGCAACCCAAAGCGACAATGCTGATAACCCTAACGATTATACTGCTACTTATTTAAATGCAGAGGTCGGTTACAAAGCTGATGCTGTTACCGTGTTAGCGGGTTATGAATTACTAGGTAGTGATAATGGTATTGGTTTTAATACGCCACTAGCAACTAAACATAAATTCCAAGGTTGGGCTGACAAGTTCTTAGGCACACCTGCTGAAGGTATTGAAGATATTTATTTAACCGTTAAAGGTGCGGTATCTGGCGTTAAATTATCAGCTACTTACCATGATCTCAGTTCAGATGTTGATGGTATTGATTACGGTACTGAGATTGATTTAGTTGCCGCTTATAAAATTAATAAAAACTATGGCATTTTAGCTAAGTTTGCTGCATACGATGCTGACGATCATGTAACTGATACAAATAAACTTTGGATACAAGCTACTGCTAAATTTTAAAGCTTAGCAGTCATTAGTGTTAACGAGTGTTAGCATTAATCTGAAACACAAAAAGTAAGACGTTAGGGTACAGCCTTAGTTTCTTACTTTTTCCTCTTGTTTTTGATTGAATTAGTTGAGAATTACATGATGCAAATGTTTATCGAGAAGCTTAACGCTATACTGGGTATTAACCACCTAAAAGTCAGCAAAAAACTTCTGCTTTTAACGTTGTTATTTTTAAGTGTTATTAGCACCATGGTTACTTATACTGTGCTAACGTTAGATGCGCAAAAAGATGATGCTACTGTCATTAATATTGCAGGGCGTCAGCGAATGTTAACGCAAAAATTTACTAAAGAGTTCTTTCTTAGTCTACAACAATCAAATCAGCAAAAAACTCAACAACAATTAAGTAATACCAACCTTTTATTTGAGCAATCATTAAGCGCATTAACCCTTGGAGGTTTCACTTACCTTGACCTGAAAATGGAGCAAAAAATAGAATTACCCGCAACAGCCGATAAGGATATTATAAACAAGCTAGAGGAAGTGTCGTTACTATGGCAAAAACTACAAACAAGCATTGAAAAAATTGATGCTCATAATTTTAAACAAGCGCAACTAGACATAATTAATCAATTAAGTATAGACGTGCTGATTAAAATGAATCAAGCCGTTCTTCTTTTTGCTGACGCATCGGATAATAAAGTACAAAACATGGTGAAAAATCAAATATGGATTTGGCTTATTGCCTCCTTAGCCGCCAGTTTATGTGCTTTGGTTATTACACAAAACATTACCACACCATTAAGTTATATTGTTAAGGCGACACAAAGAATCAGTGATGGTGATTTAAAAATATTTCCAAGAGAGCAAGCTCATCGTGATGAATTAGGAAAACTAATTGAACAAATTGAACACATGCGCTCGGTATTGAGCAGTATTATTCATACTGTACAACAAAATGCTAAACAAATGACTCATTCATCATTACGTATTGCCACCATATCGAATGAAATATCATCAATAAGCGCACAAGAAAAAGAAGGCTCTGCCAAAGTACTCTCCGCGACAGATTCTCTACAACATATAACAAGTACAGTTAATGAGCATATTGCTCGTACCTATGAAATTGCTGATAAAAATCAGCAAACAGCTGCTCATGGTATTCAAGTTGTACAACAAAGCATTAATGAATTAACAAGTGCAGTGATAAGCGTTAATAGTACCGCTAAACAAATGGCTTCAGTAAAAGCGGCAACCGATAAAATAAATTCAATTATTGAGTCTATTGATAATCTGGCTTCACAAACTAATTTATTAGCATTAAATGCCGCGATTGAAGCCGCTCGGGCAGGAGAGCACGGTAGAGGCTTTGCTGTTGTCGCTGATGAAGTAGGTAACTTAGCATCACGAACAGCTGAATCCACCACAGAAATAACGAGCTTAATTTCAGAACTAACCGCCTCAGTCGAAAATTCGGTAAAATCAATGACACTCGTTACCGAACAAGTAAATCAATCTCAACAGCAATCACAAAAAACGTTAGATGCTTTTGAAGATATGGTTAATGGTATTAATGAAAATAGTAATAGCTTTGCTCAAGTCGCTGAACTAAATGACGAGCAACGACAAAAATTAAGTTCATTACAAGTGGAGTTAAACCAACTGTTTGATGTATTAAGTGTTAGTTCTGAAAAAGCAGATTCAACGTCATTGGTTGCTAACGACTTGCACATTATTTCAGATAAACTAGAAAAATTGTTAAATGACTTTGAAACGGATGATGTTACTTTTGAGCAACGCGATCAAGAAGAAAAGCGCGCTTACCCAAGAATAGATAATCAAATTAAAATCGTACTTAGCCAAGGAGATAGAGAAATAGAAGGGTTAAGCCAAGATATAAGTATGACTGGTTTACAAATAAAATGCCTTAATTCTTTATTTAGCAAATCAGAACAAGCACAAAATAAACACGTAAAAGTTTGCTTACATATTCCTCAGCAAGGCATTGATGATAAAGTTGAATCCATCATTATAGCCAGCCATATTATTCGTGAAACAAAAAAAACAGATGGCTACTATTATGGGATTTCTTTTAGTCAAATGAACAATAACCAGCAAGAAAAAGTCAAAGAGCTTTTTAAATATTTTTCTAAAGCATCACATTATGCTTAAGCTTTACGGCTTTTATTCGCTATACCGCCTATATACTCAATGATAATTGCCTCTGTACATTAAAAACATTAGAATAACCTCGATTTCATTCATTTAGGTTTTATTACTGTGTTATTAATGATCGACAATTACGATTCTTTTACCTTTAATCTAGTACATTACTTTCAAACGCTAGGACAAACCGTAAAAGTATTTCGCAACGATGAAATTACCCTAAATGAAATAACCCGCTTAGACCCTGAATATATTGTTATTTCCCCTGGTCCTTGTGATCCAAACTCCGCAGGCATTTCATTAGCAGTAGTTAAACATTTTTCTGGAAAAATACCCTTGCTTGGTGTCTGTTTAGGGCATCAATGTATTGCCCAACATTTCGGGGCTACAATAAAAAAAGCAAAAAAACTAATGCATGGCAAAACAAGTTTAATAAAACATAATGATGAGGGATTATTTCATCAGCTTAAACAGCCATTACAAGTGACTCGGTATCACTCATTAATTGTTGATAAAAAAACCTTATCTACTGATTTTGAAATAACAGCGATGAGTATTGATGAGCAAGAAGGTAATGATGAAATCATGGCATTACGCCATAAAAAGCTTCCCATTTGTAGTGTTCAATTTCACCCTGAATCTATTTTAACCGAGCAAGGCTTGGCTTTATTAAAAAACTTCATTAAGTTTTATAAAAAATAACACCTTATTTCTTTATAAAGTTAATGATTTATTGGTATAAACCGATACACTTAACCATACTTTTACAATATTTATAAATACCGTACAGCAACAATGCAAATTTTTGATACTAACAATACTCTTATTTCAATTTACCAACGCGCTATTAGCCTTTCGATCAGTAAAGAATTTGCAGAACAACAACATGGAAAAGTAAACGCTGTTCATTATCAAGATAGTGAACAAGAAAATCGTCGTCGTGATCTTCTCTCTGTTGAACTAAAAGTACAGCAAGAAAAAATTGTTGCCGCTCATGGCGAGGAACATTTTAAAAATCAAGTGATGACTGCGTTGTATAGTGAAGTACGCAACAAAATAAACGAAGAATTTGATAATAAAACCAACTTGTATAGTAACGTCCTCTGTATAGAAGATGCCGCACCTACTATTTTAGAATTGTTATCTTTACGAGCAACGTCCATTAATAAAATAAAACCCTTAGCAGTGTCGTTATCTTGGTTGTCTAGAGATTTAGTCAGTTTAGTGAATAAGCCTCAATACCGAAAACGTGCTGACGTACAAGTGAATGATGCCAAACTCGCATTAAGCTATATAGGCTTAGATAATTTAAAGCTAGTAATGCCAACTTTTATTTTAAAGCATTGGCTACCCAGTAGCACTACGCCTTACGGTTTAATGAAACGTAAACTGTGGAATGATAGCTTATCTATTGCCTTAGCCACACAAACACTTGCTCAAAACAAAGGGGTTGACTGTTATAGTGCTTTTACCGCAGGCATGTTGTCTAACATTGGTCAACTAGCTATTACCCGCTGTTTTTTAACAACCTATAATGATATGTATAAAGCAAAATTACGAAACGCGTATGAAGCTAAAGATAAACGCTTACATAACATTTTAACCAAAGTAGACAACTCTCCTGCGTTACTGCTCGAGCAGCTTGTTCTACGTAGCAGTCAATTATCTGCTGATTTAATAGAGTTAATGAATTTTGATCGTCTACCGATTACCGAAGTATTATTCGATTTAGCTTATAGCGATAATATAAAAAAAATGAACCCTATTGCTCAGCTCGTCGCTAAGGCAAAAGCCTATGTTAACTACAGAAATTTATCAAAAGAAAACTTACTAAACGATAAAGAGATTATCATTTTATTTAAATCAGTCAATTTAACTAAAGCTGAATTTTTGCTATTAAAGAAAAGTGACATTGACCATTTAAAACTAAAATTTAGCTAACTCAAAATAAATTAAGCCACTTTTTAAACGACTAACCAAATGATATAATACTGCAGTTCACTGCTTTATCACTACATTAACCGTAATTATTACTACATGAGGACTTTTAAAATGCCAGAACAGTTTCCAGTTGGCCGTGAGTTATTTGATGATGTTATGGTGCCTAACTACGCTCCCTCACCTGTTATTCCTGTTCAAGGTAAAGGTTCTAAAGTTTGGGATCAGCAAGGTAAAGAATATATCGATTTTGCTGGTGGTATTGCCGTTAACTCTTTAGGGCATTGTCATCCCGCACTAGTCGATGCTCTAAAAGAGCAAAGTGAAAAAATTTGGCATGTATCGAATGTAATGACTAATGAACCCGCTCTACGTTTAGCAAAAAAGCTGGTAGACAACACTTTTGCTGAAAAAGTTTACTTTGCTAACTCAGGTGCTGAAGTAAATGAAGCTGCATTAAAATTAGCACGCCGTTGGGCATTGAATGAATATAATGAAGAAAAAACACAAATAATTGCCTTTAAGCAAGGCTTTCACGGTCGTACTTTCTTTACAGTAACCGTTGGTGGTCAAGCCTCTTATTCTGCGGGTTTCGGCCCTCGTCCTGCTGATATAGACCATGCGGAATATAATAACCTAGACAGTGTCAAAGCACTGATTTCTGATAAAACATGTGCCATCATGGTAGAGCCATTACAAGGTGAAGGTGGTATTGTTTCACCAACACTTGAGTTTATTCAAGGTTTACGTGATTTATGTGACAAGCATAAAGCACTTTTGATTTTTGATGAAGTACAAACCGGCGTTGGTCGTTTAGGCTCATTATATGCTTACATGAATCTTGGTGTGACGCCTGATATTTTAACCTCCGCTAAAGGTTTAGGTGGTGGTTTTCCAATTGGAGCAATGCTAACCTCAACAGATATTGCTAAGCATTTAGCTTTAGGCACCCATGGTAGTACATACGGTGGTAACCCTTTAGCTTGCGCAATAGCTGGTACAGTAATAGATATTATTACTAATAAAGATATATTAGCGGGAGTGAAAACTAAAGCTCAACAATATATTGATGGCTTGAATGCCATTAATATCAAATACAACGTGTTTGAAGAAATTCGTGGTAAGGGCTTATTAATTGGTGTGGTATTAAATAAAAAGTACCAAGGTAAAGCAAACGATTTTTCTGTTGCCGCAATGACTGAGGGTGTTATGACCTTAATTGCTGGTGCCAACGTTATACGTTTTACCCCTTCATTAATTATTCCAAAAGAGGATATTACAGAAGGCTTAATCCGTTTTGAAAAAGCAGTGGCTAAACTGGCAATAGAGTAAATTAGCTAGATCAGTTTTTACTTGCCTACATTTCACTATAATATAAACAACAACAACACTCATTACACTACGCGTCGCTCATTATGGTTACAGACACTGAAGGCTACATTTATATTATTGAATACCTAACAGAACATTTAAGCTTATTTGAAAGCTCTTCTGTGGATGGAGATATCAATACTGCACCAACAAACACTGTAATGCACGTTATTGAGGTTGAGTTAATTGAACAAATAATTTCTGTATGTAGCCAAAATGATGCCCTGACTTCTACCTTACGAAATACAATTATTCGTGAGGTAGACGCTATCGTTTATGATCTTGAAGAAATATTATCGAGTGTTGTTAACAATCCAGTGACCCCAGCCCAACAAACATTTATTAAAGAATTTGCTACGCTGATTAAAAATTTATTTGATAGCGAAATAAACACATTGAATAAATAATGAACTACTCATTAATAAACACTACTTTATTATCAAACAGTAAAATTTACATTACTCATGACTCCGCTTTTCAAGAGAATGAATATCAAACATGAGTAAAATAAGCTTATATGGTTTTAATAATTTAACCAAAAATTTAAGTTTTTCATTATATAAACTTCATTACCTTACTGATGATAATAGTATTGCCTCGTATAATGCTTATATCGCGCATAAATTTTGTGCTGATAAGTTAAATGTATTACTCACTAAAGTATGCCATGCCATTGGCGGCAATATTCTTAATATCGCCAATCAAGATTATCAACCACAAGGAGCTAGTGTTACTTTAATGATTTCTGAAGGTGAGCAAGCACACCCCTTACCTAACAATTTAGTCGCTCACTTAGATAAAAGCCACCTTTGCATTCATACCTATCCAGACGAAGCTCCACAGAACAATGTTGCTGTTTTTAGGGCTGATATCGAATTATCAACTTGTGGGGTTATATCTCCGTTAAAAGTGCTGAATTACGTGATTGAAGCATTTAATGCCGATGTTATTGATATTGATTACCGAGTGCGCGGTATGACACGGAATTTACAAGGGGAAATGATATTTGAAGATCAAAAAGTTAACAATATTTGCGACCACATAAATACAGGTATACTTGAGCAATATAAAACAAGCTCCCACAACTTTCTGACACAGAACTTATTTCACACTAAGCTTAGTAAAAAGGTAATCAAGTTAGATGAATACTTATTTAACAAACCAAACTGTGTGTTGCTACCCAAACAACACACAGAGATAACCTTACAAATCCAAAAGCATATTGATAAGCTCTATCAAGCTAGAATTTAGCAGTGGCTTGTATCCATAACTTGTTAGTGTCAGTAGCTTTGTCATCAGCACTGTATACCGCAAACTTAGCTAGCACACCATAGCTTTTATTGATTTTATAGACAGCAACTAAATCAAGCTCATTACCGTAATCAATACCATCGACATCTGAGGTTAGGTTATGATAAGTTGCCACCAATTTAACACTCGAAACTTTCGTTACCGCAGTGACATAAATATCTTGAATACCTTGTCCGGGTGTTGCTAAGAATTTATCAGCAAAACCTTGGAACTTATGTAACGTAGCAAATGGCGTGGTAAAACCAACCCCATTATCACTGCCTAATAACTCATAACCTGCTAACACGGTAACAGCATCAGCTTTATAGCCAAGCTCTGCATTTAAATAGGCAGCTGTATAGTTGTTAGGGTTGTCAGCATTGTCACTTTGTGAAGCTACGCTAGCATTGACAAATACTGGACCAAATTTACCCTTGTATAAACCGCCATAGGTGCTAGTAGAAAGTTTTGCGGCTGTATCAAAGTCAAGTACGTAAGAAAATGCAGAAACTTTATGTTGTGTGTTTATTTTATAAGGCACATTTAAAAAGTGAAAAGCGCCATGTAAATCTTCCCCTTTTTTGCTATCAGCAAAAATGCGATTAGCATTATGAATATAGCTGTAGTCGACTGATAAAGAATCATTTAATTTATATTCAACGCGAACACCATCATAGGTTTGCTCGTTTTGTCTCCAGCCAACACCACCAACAAAACGTTGGTTGTTTTGTAAAATACGTTGGCGACCTACGGTGGTTTTTAAACCGCCGTTAGTATATTTAACGTAAGCTTGGTTTATATCAGTAATTTCTGGATCTGCAATTACAGCATCATCACCAGAATAATCAAAGGTTAAGTCGTTGTAGTCATCTACTAGGGCAGTAACGTTGTCAACTTCTAAGCCTAAAGATAAACCTTTATAAGCACCTGTTTTGAACGTTATGCGACTTCTTACGGTAACTGCGGTTGCATCTTTGTTGGTAGCGTTTGCAACACCATCTTGATTTACGCCTTCGTAACGGGCACGAAATGATAAATTCGCTTTACTATCACTTAATGCGTTAGTAATACCTGACGCTATGCTGCCCTCAGCAAAAGCTGATGGTGTGGCTACAATAGCCAGAGTAATTAAGGCTAGGGGAAATTGTTTTTTGATAATCTTCATAAAGAGCTCCTATATTATTGAATTCATGTAAATATATTTAAAAATATAACCGTTAACTTACTTAACTAGCCTTCTTATTAGTTATCGTATTTTTCGGCGATTTAACTTGCGTGATATTTGAAACTTTGCGTTGCTTCTCATATAAAAAACTCAGTACTTCTCCGCGTAACCGGTTGTACTCAGGATCATTTGCCATGGCGACCCTATTTCTTGGTCGAGGTAAATCAACAGATAAAACTTTTCCTACGGTCGCTTCAGGGCCATTGGTCATCATAATGATACGATCAGAAAGTAATACCGCTTCATCAACATCATGGGTTATCATGATAATGCTGTTATTGAGCTCTTGTTGTATTTCCATTAGCGAGTCTTGCATGTGGGCACGTGTCAGCGCATCAAGTGCACCAAAAGGCTCATCCATTAATAATATTTCTGGCTGCATCGACAATGCTCTAGCGATACCCACTCTTTGCTGCATACCTCCCGATATTTCGTTGGGTCTTTTATCCATAGCATGTTCCATGTGTACCAGCGCTAGGTTATATTCTATCCATTCTTTTTTTTCAGCTTTAGTTTTACTTTGCCCAAAAACCTGTTCTACAGCCAACTCAACGTTTTGATATGCCGTAAGCCAAGGTAGTAACGAATGATTTTGAAAAACCACCGCGCGTTCAGGTCCTGGTTCGCTAATCTCCTTATTATTTAACAATACTCCGCCTTTTGTTGCTTGATATAAACCAGCAACGATATTGAGTACCGTAGACTTACCGCAGCCCGAATGACCAATAAGTGAAATAAATTCATTTTTTTTCAGTTGTATGTCAACGTCCTTCAATGCAGTGAAACCACCGTCATCCGTTGGAAAGACCATATCTATATGGCTGATGTTGAGTAAAATGCTCATGTTTAACCCCTTGATTTAAAATAACACTAAGTAATTGACTAAATGATTGACTAAGTAATGCCCTTAGCTTTATCCCAAGAAACTAGCTGTTGCAGCTTTAACATGCCTTTATCAAGTAAAAAACCAATAAAGCCGATAACAATAACCGCAGCCATGATCCGTGCTAAGGACTCAGAACTACCATTTTGAAATTCATCCCAAACAAATTTCCCCAGTCCTGGGCTTTGCGCCAACATTTCTGCCGCAATTAACACCATCCACGCAACCCCTAACGATAAACGCATACCAGTAAAAATCATCGGGATTGAAGAGGGTAAAACAATTTTTTTTATGTGCATATACGTTGATAAGCGCAGCACGCGGCTAACATTTTTTAAATCTTGCTCTATAGTAGAGACACCAATAGCCGTGTTTATCACCATGGGCCAAATACTGCATAAACTCACGGTGATCATTGAATTTAAAAAAGCTTTAGACACTAAGGGATCATCGGAAACATACACAGCACTGACCACCATAGTGACTAAAGGCAACCATGCTAAAGGTGAAACGGGCTTGAATATTTGAATTATGGGATTAAAGGCCATGTTCAAAGGCTTATTTAAACCAATAGCAATACCTAAAGGTATCGCGAGAATAGCGGCAACGAAAAAACCGCTCATTACTGTAATCAAACTAGTAACAATTTGATCTAAGAAACTCTCCTTACCCGTATAGTTTCGTATCTTCACTACGTAATTAGGGTCTTTAACTAAACGCTCAGCATTACGTTTATCTTGGCGCAAGTAAAAAGCATCCGCTTTAACACGCTCTGCTTGATGCTCACCATATAGCGCTGAAAATTGACTAACAACCGCAATAGGTCCTGGGAACTTCCCTAAAGAAGTATCTATTTTTTGCGCCGCTAAGGCCCATAATGCTAAAAAGACCAAAATACCAAATAAAGGCAAGATAATACTTGCCGCCCATAGCGATATTTTTTTATTTTGGCTGCGACTTAAACGTGGCATCAATGCCCACGGTTTATTTAACTTGCTAACATCACTCATTTAACCTCCTGTGTGCTTTGTTATTTAGGTAAATAACAAAGCACTGTTACTTATGATTACTTACGTATAATTAAATTTTATCGCCTTGCTTTAAACCAATAGCGAATTTATTTATGTACTTATTAGGCGTTCGACCATCATAAACAATGTTATCAATAAAGTGTTTTTGCGGTGCGCGGTAGCCATCTAGCTTGGTAAAATCTGGAAAGTCTGAGGCTTTCATCAGTTTATCTTTAACTAAGGAATTAGCGGCCTTTTGATAAATATCAGGACGATACACTTGACTGGCTAAATCTTTATACCAAGCATCACTTTTATCTTCAGAGATTTGTCCCCAACGGCGCATTTGAGTTAAATACCAAATAGCATCAGAGTAATAGGGGTAGGTCGCGTTATATCTAAAAAATACATTAAAGTCTGGTGCTTGGCGTTTATCACCTTTTTCATACTCAAAGGTACCTTCCATGCTATTGGCAATCACTTCATAGTCAGCGCCAACATAATTAGATTGCGATAGAATTTTAACCGCTTTAGCACGATTCGCATTATTGTTTTCATCTAGCCAGTAAGCGGCACGAATAAGCGCACGGGTTAAACGAATGGTGGTATTTGGATATTTTTTAATAAAACTCTCACTCAAACCAAATACTTTTTCAGGGTTGTTTTTCCAGATTTCATAATCAGTAACCACAGGGACGCCAATGTTTTTAAATACCGCTTGCTGATTCCACGGTTCACCTACACAGTAGCCATAAATAGTCCCAGCCTCTAATGTCGATGGCATTTGTGGCGGTGGTGTCACCGACAATAATACTTCAGCATCAAGCTTTCCTGACGTGTCTCCCTTGTGCGGTGCATAAAACCCAGGATGTATTCCCCCTGCCGCTAACCAGTACCTTAATTCATAGTTATGGGTAGACACTGGAAACACCATCCCCATATTAAATGCTTTACCTTGATCTCGGTATTTATCCACTACCGGCTTTAATGCATCGGCTTTAATTGGATGTACTGGCTTACCATCCGCTTGCTTGGGGATGTTCACTTTCATTTGCTCCCAAATACTATTTGACACAGTAATAGCATTACCATTTAAGTCCATAGAAAATGGGGTGACTATTTTTGCCTTAGTACCGTAACCCATGGTTGCCGCCAGAGGCTGCCCTGCGAGCATATGTGCACCATCAAGTCGCCCATCTATTACACCATCTAACAGCACTTTCCAATTTGCTTGTGCCTCAATGGTTACGTATAACCCTTCATCTTCAAAGTAGCCATTTTCATAGGCTATCGCTATTGGCGCCATGTCAGTTAATTTAATAAAGCCAAATTTAAGCTCTTCTTTTTCTGGGTAACCTAAGGGTTCCGCCATAACAACAGTGGATAATATAGCCGAGGACAGCAATGTAGAAATCATTGCTGTTGTAAACACTGCCTTGCATTTTCGTAAGCTGTTCATAGTAAATAGTCCTATAAATTTCAGTGAAAAAAAATCAAAAAAAAACGCTCACCGATCACACTCTTAAAGGAGTGAAACTGGTAAGCGCCATTGCTCTATTGATAAGACAGCTGTGCCTAAAATCAATATTTAAAATGATTAAAATAACTATCATCGTTGTTAGCTATTTTAATAGGTGTTAAAACTAACTATCTCCGTTGATAATTAGTCCTTACACGTAATAATAAGCACATTCCATGCCGATCTGGTAACGTACTGAAATTGTAAGGTATTATTGATGTTTTCTTTGAGTATTAATGATTTTTTTGTTTTCCTTGCACCAACATATATATATTATCGCTCCATGGTAAAGCATTAGTGGATAGCTAAAAAATCTAATACATCAATTAAGTTTCGAGATACTACAGACAATGTTTGTCCTTTGTCCATTGCCATTTTCCTGATAGCTTTATAGGCATCATCCTCACTGAGATGCTTTTGAAGCATCAATAACCCTTTAGCTTTTTCTAGCAACTTTCTTGCTTCTAATCGCTCTTTTACTTGATTAAGCTCTTTACGCTGAGCTTGTGCCTGTGCAAATCTAGCTTGCGCTACCGCGAAAATACTCTTAAATCGCTTAGGTTGTATATCATCAACGATAAATGCTGTCACACCAGCCTTCACAGCGTTTTGAATCGCTTCTGTTGTGTGTTTTTCTGAAAATATCACCACAGGCATCGGCGAGAAATCATGCAATAAGGCAAGTTGTGCAAAAGTTTCTTCATTTGGAATTTCAACACCTATAACAATAAAGTTAGCAGGAGATTGCTGCACGATGTTATGAAGATTATGACAATGAGATAAATGTTTGACTATTCTATAATTAAAGTCACCTAGTGCCCTACTCAATAATGAGTCATTCTCTACATAATCTTCAATTAAAATTATATCTCCGCAGAATTGCAATGATTGACTATCACTGGAAATGGCTTTACTACTAAACATAAATACTCAACATTATTACTGAAATTGCTAGTACTGAAACATACACAACAAAAAATCCGACTACAAAGTCATTTATTATCCAGTAAATATTAGCAATATTTATACCAATACAAATATATTGCTATCTTCTTATATTTGAACCCTATATGGGTATGTCAAATAGGCCAACACCTCATAACATAGTTAAAACACGCACCATGTAAGCGCATTACTTTCCCTAAAAAAAACAGTTTACAAACCGCTCATCCAATCTAACTGTTTATTCGTCTGTGTTTTACGCTCTTTCAACTCACGAATAAGTGGCGTTAAAATCAATTCCATTGCTAAGCTCATTTTACCGCCAGGAACAACAAGTGTGCTTACTCGTGACATAAATGAACCATCAATCATCCGCAAGTAATATTGAAAATCAACATTTTTAACTTCACGAAAGCGTATCACAACAAAGCTCTCATCTAATGTTGGGATCGCTCTAGCACTGAATGGGTTTGAGGTATCAACCGTTGGCACACGTTGAAAATTTATATGAGTGCGTGAAAACTGCGGAGTAATAAAAGAAATATAGTCTTCCATGCTATGAACTATACTTGCGGTAACCGCCTCTCGACTATGCCCTCGATCTTTGGTATCTCGGATTATTTTTTGGATCCATTCTAAATTTACTATTGGCACCATACCAATGAGTAAATCAACATGTTTGGCTACATCGTTGTTTTTGGTAACAACACCGCCATGTAAACCTTCATAATATAAAAGGTCTGCGCCTTCACCTAACTCTTCCCATGGCGTAAAAGTGCCTGGCATTTGATTATAGGGAACAGCTTCATCAAAAGTATGTAGATAACGGCGCATCTTGCCTCGACCTGTTTCACCATAGGTGGTAAACAACTTTTCTAAAGCACCAAAATCATTTGCCAAATCACCGAAATAACTAATATTAGTACGACTTTCATGCGCCTTACGTTTTTCGAGATCCATTTCTTGTCGTGAAAAGCGATGAAAACTGTCACCTTCAACATTTACTGATCTTATGTCTAATCTGCGAAATATTTGCTCAAAAGCTGCCGTAGTTGTAGAAGTACCTGCACCTGATGAACCAGTAACAGCAATAATAGGATTTTTTGATGACATAAGGTTATTTATAAAATTCCAGATAGGTGCATCATATAAAAATTCGTGAAATAAAGATACCTGCAAAGTTGCAGCTAAAAATGAAATTTATATTTCGTACTTTACGATGAAAAGTAAGCATTAATTGTATCACATACAATATTATCACGAGCTGAAAATAAAAAACCCAGCCAAGGCTGGGTTTTTAAATGAAGCTTAAATAAATGTTTAAGCTTCTACTGATTCTTCAACTTCTTCAACAACTTCTTCAACTGCTGGACGGTCTACTAATTCAATATAAGCCATAGGTGCTTTATCACCAGTACGGAAACCACATTTTAAAATGCGAGTATAACCACCTGGACGATCTTGGTAACGTTCACCAAGTTCATTAAATAAAATACCTACTACTTCTTTATCTTGTGTACGAGCAAACGCTAAACGGCGATTTGCAACACTGTCGATTTTAGCCAATGTAATCAATGGCTCTACTACCATACGTAGTTCTTTAGCTTTAGCTACAGTCGTTTTTATAACGCCGTGCTTAACTAAAGAGCTTGCCATATTGCGGAACATCGCTTTACGATGACT
>Ga0209081_1001369_pt1 | contig 14595 bp, 13 predicted proteins | sample GOMGulsemesocosm_4_FD_184636 | JGI IMG/M metagenome (GOLD analysis project Ga0209081, IMG submission 184636) | Methane-oxidizing microbial communities from mesocosms in the Gulf of Mexico - GOM15B Gulf of Mexico (SPAdes) (version 2) | ecosystem: Environmental > Aquatic > Marine > Cold seeps... | reverse complement strand
TTCATTTGTTGGAGTGTGACCGCCAAGGTGCGTTTAAATTAGCGCAGAGCTTGGCTGAGGCGGTCGACAAGGTCACTCATTGCGAAACCTGTCAAACCCTTACTTCGTCGACTGTTTGTGGTTTGTGCTCAGACCAACGACGTGAGCAGCACGTATTATGTGTGGTTGAAACCCCTGCCGATGTTATGGCGATTGAAGCAGCTACCTTATTTAAAGGTTTGTACTTTGTGCTGAATGGTCGTTTATCACCACTTGATGGTTTGGGCCCTGCCGATATAGGGCTTGATAAACTAGCAGATAGAATTCAACAAGGCTTGATTACAGAGGTTATTTTAGCCACCAATCCAACGGTTGAAGGTGAAGCAACAGCACACTATATTAGTGAAATGGCGAAAAAATACGACATAAAAGCAACCCGTATCGCACATGGGGTGCCATTTGGTGGTGAGCTAGAATATATTGATAGTGGAACCTTATCGCATGCCTTTAGCGGGCGTAGTGAAGTTTAAAGGAGTTAACTGATGAGTGACTGTTTGTTTTGTAAGATGGTAGCCGGTGAAATTAAGCCCGATGTTGTTTATGAAAATGACTATGTATTAGCCTTTAGGGATTTAAACCCACAAGCGCCGGTTCATATATTAATTATTCCAAAAAAACACATCGCTACCATTGCTGATATTGATGATGAGGATGTGATGCTGATGGGGGAAATCCTATTGGCTGCTAAAACGGTTGCACAGTTGGAAGGCCTAAGTGAGTCAGGTTATCGTACCGTGTTTAATTGTAAGCAAGATGGTGGACAAGAGGTTTACCATATACACCTGCACTTATTAGGCGGCAGGGCGATGAAGTGGCCTCCGGGTTAATAGCTGAGTTTATCCCTTAGTTTTAAGTATCGTAAATAACGTTCTTTTGCGATATGCCCCGTTTCTATGTTGTCTTTAACTGCACATTTTGGTTCTTTTAGGTGCATGCAGTCAGAAAACTTACATTGCTCAGCAAACTGGCTGATTTCCCTAAAGCCATAGGCTAGGTTCTTTTCTGTTATATGTGCCAGTCCAAAAATATTAACGCCTGGGCTGTCAATAATATCGCCGCCCTCAGGTAATTTATATAAAGTAGTGGCGGTGGTTGTATGTTTGCCTAAGCCGGATGCTGTCGATAGCACCTTGGTTTGTATCTCTAAATCAGGCAGCAATGCGTTGGTAATGCTCGATTTTCCTACACCGGATTGCCCGACCAAAATACTGGTCTCATTCTGTAAGCGTTTTCTGAGTGCGTTAATGCCTGTTTTTTCAAGGGCGCTGACTTCAATGACTTCGTAGCCTAGTTTCCTGTAAATGAGCATGAGTTCGTCGGTGGTTTTTCGAGACTCCTCATCGAGCAGGTCAACCTTGTTTAAAACGATTAAGGGGGCTATTTCTTGAAATTCGCAGACAATAAGGTATTGATCTAATAACAGAGCGTCGATATTAGGCTTTACCGCAAGAATAACGACAATTTGGTTTAGATTGGCGGCAACAGGGCGAGTATTACCATTTTTGGCTGGTCTAGAGAGTAGGGATTGGCGAGGTAATATTTTTTCGACACGCCCAGCTCCTTCTTCTGTTTTCATCCACTCAACGTAGTCGCCAACAGCGGGTTGTTCAAGTTGACTGCGTTTTTTACAGCGAGCGGTAACACCATCTTCATCTTCTACGATAAGCGCTTTACCTAAATGGGCAATAATGCGACCTTTAACTAAAGGGTTAGTCGTTTTATCTAGCATTTTTCAAGACTTTTTAAATGATCAATTCGAACGCCAGCCGGTGGGTGACTATGGTGAAAGCTGGAATAAAGGGGGTCGGGTGTGAGTGTGCTAGCATTTTCACGGTATAGTTTTACGAGTGCTTGAATAAGAAATTCTGGTTTACTCATGGTGCTAGCGAAGGCATCGGCTTCAAATTCAAATTTACGCTGGTAATAGCTAGAAATAGGGTGAATGAAGGTGCTAAATATTGGGGTTATTAGTAAAAATAACAATAAGGCTGAAGCGTTATTAATTTGAGTAACTCCTAGCCCATCAAAAAACCAGCTTTGCTGCTTTAGCCAGCCTAATATGGCAAACGCGACGAGAGTCATTAAACTAGATACCACCATCTGACGGCTGATATGTTTGCATTTAAAATGCCCAAGTTCATGTGCAAGTACAGCCTCTACCTCGTCGGCGTTTAGCGATTCAATTAGGGTGTCATAAAACACAATTCGTTTGTTATTTCCAATACCCGTGAAGTAAGCATTGCCATGACCAGATCGACGTGAGCCATCCATGACGTAGATGCCTTTACTCTTAAAACCACAGCGTTCAAATAAATGCTGGATTTTGCTTTTCAAGTGCTCATCTTCAAGCGGGGTAAACTTGTTAAATAATGGGGCGATGATCGTTGGTACGAGCCATGTCATAAAAAAAGTAAAGCTAACGGTGAATGCGCCGGCGTAGAGCCACCAATAGTCGCCCATTTCTCCCATCACCCAAAGTAGGGCATAAATTAACGGACAGCCGATGATTAGCATGAGAGCAAGTTGTAATAACTGATCTTTAATAAATTGCCCCGTAGTCGTACGGTTAAAACCAAATTTTTGTTCAATCTTAAATGTTTGGTATATCTCAATAGGTAGTTCGATGAAATGTGAAATAATGAACACAGTCATCATTAGCGTGACACCAGCCCATAAATCACTAACGACATAGGTTTGTACTAGCGATAACAGTATATTGACACCGCCACCTAGTGTTAGCATGATGAGGATGACACTTGATAATAGAGTGCTTAAGGTTGCTATATGAGTTTTTGCGACGGTATAGTCGGCCGCTTTTTGGTGTGCTGATAGTTCAATTTTCCCTTCGAAATCACTAGGGACCTGTTCACGATGGCGAAGAATATGATTTGTTTGGCGTTTGTTTAGCCAGAGCTTGAGAGAGACAGAGCCTGCTAAAAAAAACAAAAAAAGATAACTGAATTCATTCATAATTTAATTAATAAACGTGTAATTAGTTTTTAACTCACAAAGGGTACTTTAGATGACAATAAATAAGCAAAATTTAATATGGATCGACCTTGAAATGACAGGTTTGGAACCAGAAACCGATTCTATCATTGAAATAGCCACCATTGTGACTGATAAAGACTTGAATATACTAGCTGAAGGCCCTGTTTTAGCGGTAAGCCAAACAAAGTCGACAATGGATGCCATGGATGAGTGGAACCAAAAGCATCACGGCCAATCGGGTTTGATTGAGAGGGTGTTAAATAGTTCGTTGAGCGAGGCAGATATTGAGCAGCAAACCATTAACTTTTTAAAGCAATGGGTACCAGAAGGTGCGTCACCCATGTGTGGGAATAGTATCTGTCAAGATAGACGTTTTATGGCGAAAAGTATGCCCGTACTGGAAGCATTTTTTCACTATAGAAACTTAGATGTAAGTACCTTAAAGGAACTAGCATCACGGTGGGCACCGGAGATTATGAAAGGCTTTAAGAAAAAGGCGACGCATCAAGCATTAGATGACGTTATAGAGTCAATCGATGAGCTTAAATACTATCGCCAAACGTTCTTAAAGTATTAATTACGTTTCAGCGGTATAGCCAAAGCGTACGCCACCCCAGTGGCGCCCATTAACATATAAGGGTACCGAGAGGTCGTGACAGATTTCACCGGTATCTCGTTTGTAGGTTTGCAATAAAGACTCTTGGGTGTGAGTGCCACAGCGTATGCTTAATGCATCTTGAAATAGGCGCTTACTTCGGCTATGAACTAAATCGGTTTCATAATCACCGCTTGGTGGTTTGGCAAACACATCGTTGTGAGTGGGTAGGTAACCATCTTTATTTGCAGCAGCACAATACATTAAACTCGGTATGCTTTTTAAGTATTTCTCTTGAATTTTTGGTAGGTTTTTATCGCAGAAATCATCGAATTGAGTGCTGAATTTTTCTGGGTTAGTGCCCACGATTGGTTGGTAATTAGTATCAAAAAGTTTGCTTTCGGTTAATTGATGGTTTTTTATAGCAGTTTCAAATAGCTCTTGAATTTCAGCAGACATGTTAATAGCCACAGTTTTTACATCGCTATGAATACCATCGGCATTAAAAGCTGATAGGTCATTAAATATTTGTTCAGAAATAGAGGCTAAGTTCATCGCTTGAGATGAGGCAGTAACGGATTCTTTTTCGGTAGATTCAAGGTCGCCACGTACCTGCTCAATTGAGTTTGATATTTCAGCGGTGGCTAACACATGCTCTTGTATCATGTCTTGTATATCACGAGCCTGACTTTCCGAAGCTGAAGCTTCCGTGTTAATCGTTGTTAATGTTTGGCCGATCAAATTTGTTTTATCGACAACCTCATCAACATCGGTAACCAGTTTACCCATGATGTTGGCTGCGGTTTCGGTTTCCCCACGAATTTCAGCTAACATTCTTGCAATATCACTGGTTGCTGATGCGGTCTTATTCGCTAGTTCACGTACTTCATCTGCTACTACGGCAAAACCTCGTCCATGTTCACCCGCGCGAGCTGCTTCAATAGCTGCGTTTAGTGCTAATAGGTTTGTTTGTGCTGCAACTCCATCAATGACATCGGTAATGGATTGAATTTGTTCAGACTTGTTCTTTAGATTGTTAATGGAGGTTGAAGTTTCTTGTACTTGTTGGTGTACATTGCTGATTGTGCCAATGGCCGTAGTGATTGCATTTTCACCTTCGCTACAAGCGGCATGAGTACGGGCTGCTGCGTCAACAGCTTGAGTTAACATGTCGGCTATTTGGCTAGTTGATTGTGATATTTCCTCTGCAGCGCTGGAAATTTGAGTGGCTTTATCGGCTTGGTTTTGAATAGTGCCATTTAAATTATCAACAAAGCTCGAAACTTCAGCAGAGCCAATGGCAATGGTATTGCCGCTTTTGCCTAAGTTCTTGGCTAATTGCTTAAATTCATCAAGGTAGTTATTAAGCGCTAAATGCAGATTGATGGTAAGAGGGTTGCTTCGGATCTTCTTAGTATCGGGATCGCTGATTTCTTGGTCATTACTTAGTGCGTTTGAGATGGCATTAATAGAATATGAACTCGGCTTTAAAATTAGAAAAAATGCAATGAGTAGTGTGCTGATGACAGAAATTGCAGCAATAAGAATACTACTGATGACTGGGTCAGCAATGTCTGTGCTGAAAAAATTGATAGCGATGCCAGCGGCTATTGCAATAGCAAGGCTAATACCGAAAACGCTGAGTAAGTGCTTAATAGAATAACTGTTGTTTTTATTCATGATTCCCCTCATTAAAAATTATTATTTTTATTGTCTTGTGTAACTTTGTAACGGTAAGTGTAGTACAAACTTTAATTTTTAATTTTTGGTTATTAAACTTAAGAATAATAGAAGAAAATCTTATATGTCGTATTGTTGCTTGATGGCCCACTGTACGTGCTCGCGAATAACGGGGTTGCTGTGGTTGGCGCATTCGTTTAATGCCTGCAAAATAGCTGTGTTTTTAGGCGCATTGCCTAGGGCAATGGCGATATTTCTAATCCAGCTAACATGACCAATCCGGCGAATGGCTGAGCCTTCGGTGTTCTTAAGAAAAGTTTCTTCATCCCATTGGAATATCTCAATTAGCTCAATATGGTTGAGATCATGCCTCGGCATAAAATCATTTTCATCGGTTAGTTGAGCGAATCTATTCCAAGGGCATACTTGTTGGCAGTCATCGCAGCCATAAATATGATTGCCCATTAGTGGCCGAAACTCTTCAGGAATGGAACCTTTTAGCTCAATGGTTAAATATGATATGCAGCGTCTAGAGTCAACGGTATAAGGCGCGATGATTGCTTGAGTTGGACATATATCTATACAGCGACTACATTCTCCGCAGTGCTCTTCAGTTGATTGGTCTATGGGTAGAGGAAGGTCAATATAAAGTTCGCCAAGGAAAAACCAGGAGCCGGCTTCTTTATTTAATACATTACTGTGTTTACCGATCCAGCCGAGGCCTGCTTTTTGTGCAATAGCTTTTTCCATAACTGGGGCGCTATCGACAAAGGCACGGTAACCAAAAGGGCCAATGCGGTCCTGGATTAAATCGGCTAGGCGTTGTAGTTTTTTACGGATTACCTTGTGGTAATCACGACCCAGAGCATAACGAGAGATATAAGCTTGGATAGGATCTTTCATCAACTGACTTGTTTGCTTCATGGGTTCCGGCAGGTAATCCATTCGGCAAGAAATAATACGTATAGTCCCGCTGTGTAACTCTGCTGGGCGGGTACGTTTAGTACCATGTTTATGCATGTAATCCATATCTGCATGTAGTCCAGCATCTAACCAGCGGTTAAGCTGCTTTTCAGCATCAGATAGCTCGGTGTCAGTTATACCTACTTGTTGAAAGCCTAGAGATTGCCCCAAGGTTTTAATCTCATTGGCTAATTGCTGTAGATCAGAAGGAGATTCTATTTGCATTAATGTTTAATGAGTTCTTTAGTGGAAGGGTGCCTGAGCGATTTGTTATTTGCTCGTGGGTTAATTGAGCCTAAAATGCAGCGCATCTAGATTAAGGCAATACGGATCTAGATAGATTAGAATTAGTCTCTAATTCTTAGATTATATCGCTAATTATGTCATTTTCTATATTTACCATAGAGCAAGTGCGCCAAATGGATAAACAGGCCGTACAATTCTCAAATATAACGGGTTTTGAATTGATGCAGCGAGCTGGGCAGGCTCTATTTCAGCAGCTTCAGCAAATGAATCCTAAAAATGAGCCCGTACATGTTTTCTGTGGTGCGGGTAATAATGCTGGCGATGGTTATATCTTGGCTAAATTGTTGCTTGAATCGGGCGTTAAGCCTAGCGTTTATGCGTTAATTGATAGTACGAAGATGAGCGGTGATGGCTTGCGTGCCATGCAAGAATATAGACAAATTGGCGAGCTAATAACGAGCCTACCAGAACGGCTTGAATCGGGCGTTATTGTCGATGCGCTTATTGGTACAGGTTTGACTAAGCCATTGAGTGGTGAGTTTTTGGAGGCAGTAGAGTTAATGAATCATTCAAAATTAGCTATTTTATCGGTTGATGTGCCTTCTGGTCTTAATGCTGATACGGGCTGTGCAAGCAATGGAGCCGTTTGTGCCAATACGACGCTGAGTTTTATTGCATTAAAACGAGGGTTATTTACAGCCGAAGGTACTAATTATAGAGGCGATGTTTTATTAGACGATTTGTCAGTTAGTCGTCAGGTGTTAGAAGAGCAAGCAGCAGAGGCACAGCTATTGGTGTTTGAGTTACTCAAAAAAAAGCTACTCACTCGCGTTAAAAATACTCACAAGGGTGATTACGGGCATGTTTTATTACTGGGAGGAGCCTGTGGGTATAGTGGTGCAATTCGCCTAGCAGGTGAAGCCGCGTTGCGCACTGGAGCAGGCTTAGTGAGTGTAGCGACTCGGCGCGAGCATGCCTCTTTTATTAACATGGCTAGGCCAGAACTTATGAGCCATGCGGTTGACTCAGCTGAAGAATTTAAACACTTAGCGGAGCGCTCTAGCGTGCTGGCTGTTGGGCCAGGTTTAGGGCAATCAGCATGGGCGTTAGCCTTGTTTGAAACATCCTTAACTTTAAATAAACCAATGGTCGTTGATGCTGATGGGCTTAACTTATTAGCTAAGAAACCTGAAAAGCGAAACAACTGGGTGTTAACCCCGCACCCAGCTGAGGCAGCGCGTTTATTGGGCTGCTCAACGGTTGATGTGCAGAATGACCGGTTCGCGGCAATTAAGCAATTGCAGCAACAATACGGTGGCGTCATCGTTTTAAAAGGCGCAGGTAGTTTAATTCATGATGGTCACGTTATTTCAGTTTGTACGGCAGGTAACCCCGGCATGGCATCGGGAGGAATGGGGGATGTGCTTACTGGTATAATTGCTGCTTTTATGGCGCAAAAATACACGCTATCAGAAGCAACAAAATTAGCGGTTATGATTCATGCTTTAGCAGGCGATCGAGCCGCTTTAAAGGGTGAGAAGGGTTTATTGGCCAGTGATTTAACGCAAGAAATAAGAGGGTTGATTAATGATTATTAAAAACGAGCAGGAGATGCTTGAAGCGGGCGGTAAGTTGGCGCTACAGCTTCGGCCTGGCATGCTGGTTTTTTTGCAAGGTGATTTAGGGGCGGGTAAAACAACCTTAGTGCGTGGCATTTTACGAGGTTTGGGACACGAAGGTTCAGTTAAAAGCCCCACTTATAATTTGGTTGAACCGTATACGATTGAGGGGCAAGCGTTTTTTCACTTTGATTTATATCGTTTGATGGATGTTGAAGAATTAGAATATATGGGGATGCGAGATTATTTGAATAAGGACTCAATCTGCTTTATTGAATGGCCCGATAAGGGAGAAGGTTTTCTGCCTAAACCAGATCTTTTGCTTGATATAAAGATCGATGGTTCGCAGCGAGAACTGATAATGTCAGTAAATTAAAAAACACTTGGCAAACAGTTGCTTATGGGAGTATTCTCGAAGTGTGGTAAACAAAATAGTGGTTAAGGTTTTATATTAATGAGAATAAGTAGAAAAAACTGGGGTTGGCTGTTAGCGGTGGTCTTGCTAGCTATGCTGTTAGCTTCTCAGCCTGTTTTAGCGGCTAAAAAAAGTAAGCTAGAATCACTACGGTTTTGGACGGCACCTGACCATACGCGTTTGGTGTTGGGAGTTTCATCATCAGTGGAGCATAAGGTCTTTGCTTTAGATAACCCGCCACGTTTGGTGCTAGACATAAAGAACATTGCATTTGATGCGAAATTACCTAAATTTCCCGCCAGCCATAAAGTGTTGAGCCTTATTCGGCAAGCGCCTAGGCACAAGAAAGATTTACGTATCGTGTTAGATTTGAAAACGCAGATAAAGGTTAAGAGTTTTCAGTTAAAACCAAATTCTGATTATGGTCATCGTTTAGTTGTTGATTTATACCCAACAAATATTAAACACTCATCAGCACCTGTCGTTATTAAAAAAGCAGCTAATATTTCAAAAAATAAGAAGTGGATTATTGCGGTTGATGCGGGGCATGGTGGTGAGGACCCAGGAGCAAAAGGGCATCGTGGTACTCGAGAAAAAGTGGTTGTTTTATCAATAGCTAGAAAATTAGCTATATTGATTAATAAGCAACCCAATATGAAGGCATATTTAGTGCGTACCGGTGATTATTATATTGGTTTGCGTCAACGAATGGAAAAAGCACGTAAGGCAAAAGCAGATTTATTTGTTTCCATTCATGCGGATGCATTTAAAGATCAGCGAGCTCGAGGCTCTTCAGTATATGTGTTATCAAACCGCGGTGCGAGTAGTGAGGCGGCTCGGTGGCTCGCCAATAGTGAAAACTCCGCTGATTTGGTTGGTGGTGTTAGCCTTGATGATAAAGATGATGTGTTGGCATCAGTCTTATTAGACTTATCACAAAATGCTACGGAAGATGCAAGCGCGAGAGTGGCTGGTGAAGTGTTGAGAAATTTAAAAAGTCTCGGGCATATGCATAAAAAACAAGTGCAACGGGCAGGCTTTATGGTATTAAAGTCGCCTGATATTCCGTCTATTTTGGTTGAAACAGCGTTTATTTCAAATAGGAAAGAAGAGGCTAAGTTGCGAAGCCCTAGACACCAGCAGAAAGTGGCTAAAGCGATATTAAAGGGCGTTAAAGCTTATTTTTCAACACAGTATTTGCCCGCATCACCTGTCATACGTAGTGCAAAATCGAATTATAAAATCAAAAAAGGTGATACCTTGTCGGCTATTGCAAAGCGTTATCGGGTGTCGTTGTCATCACTAAAAAAAGTGAATGCGCTGCGTAGTAGTCGAATACGAATCGGTCAGGTTATTCGAATACCGAGTTAACATTGTTCCCTTTAATGTGAGCTAAATCCCTTTAGCTTCCATGCTGTATCATCTGAAAGCGCCTATTTTTGGCGCTTAAAAATAAAATCATCTTCCGTGCAACGACCTTAATGTATGGCAGAATATCATTCATATTTTATTAAAGTGCTAAATCGTTTATGTTCATAAAGCAACTGCCCCCGCAGTTAATAAATCAAATTGCTGCCGGTGAGGTTATTGAGCGCCCTGCTTCTGCTGTAAAAGAGTTGGTTGAGAATTCATTAGATGCCGGTTCAACAAACATCCTTATTGAAATTGAAGAAGGGGGTTCTCGTTTAATTCGTGTAACAGATGATGGCTCTGGAATTGATAAATCAGATTTAGGTTTGGCTTTATCTCGCCATGCCACCAGTAAAATTGGCTCGCTAACGGATTTGGAATCGGTATTGAGCTTTGGTTTTAGAGGTGAGGCTTTACCCAGTATGAGTTCAGTTTCACGGCTCGTGTTAACTTCACGCCAAGTCGATCAAAGTGCAGCGTGGGTGGTAAAGGCGGATGGTACCGAGGAGGAGTTAGAGCCTGTGCCAGCAGCGCATGCGGTGGGTACCTGTGTTGAATTACGCGATCTTTTTTACAATACGCCAGCGCGTAGAAAATTTCTTAAGACAGATAAAACCGAATTTGGGCATATTGAAACGGTCGTCAAGCGTATGGCTCTCAGTCGTTTTGATGTGGGTTTTTGCTTGAAGCACAACCAGCGGCAAATTATTGATTTGAAACCTGCCTTAACAAACGAGCAAAAAGATCAACGGGTTGGCCTACTGTGTGGTGATGAATTTGTTTCGCAATCCATTCAAATTGATGTGATCAATGGTGATTTGGCTTTGCAAGGCTGGGTCGGGTTGCCAACCTTTTCGCGCTCGCAAGCTGATATGCAGTTTTTTTACGTTAATGGACGTTTAATACGCGATAAATTGATTAACCACGCGGTTCGTTTAGCCTTCCAAGATGTTTTGTTTCACGGGCGGCACCCTGTTTATGTTTTGTATTTAAGTATTGACCCTACCTTGGTTGATGTAAACGCACACCCTGCAAAACTAGAGGTGCGTTTTAGGGAAAGTAAGGCGGTGCATGACTTTGTCTACCGACGGGTTAAGCAGCTATTGGCGGATGTAAGGCCTGTTGATCATTATGCGGTTAAAACAATTCAACCTAGTGAGTCAAACTTACATACGCCAAGTTCTAGTTATCAACCGATGCAGCAACGGGCAATGTCTATGCCGATTGCGGAACCAGCGAAAGCCTACGGTGGAGCTGTGCCTTTTAGTATGCCCTCTCTATCGCAGGGTGCTATGCCTGTTGACGGGGATTACTCTGCCGATACGATGCCGCTAATGGGTTTTGCTATTGCACATTTACATAATACCTACATTCTTGCTGAGTCAGATCGTGGTTTGATTGTGGTTGACACGCATGCGGCGCATGAGCGTATTGTTTATGAAAAATTAAAAGCCCAGTATGACGCGGGAGATATGCCAAGCCAGCCTTTATTGATTCCTCAAAAACTACAGCTAAGTGATGAAGAAGTGGTGTTGTTTGAGCAATATCAGCCTATGTTAGCGACACTCGGTGTGGAGTTGAGCTCTGCCGGGCCAAATACCCTGTTAGTGCGCTCAATACCTGTTCTACTGGCGCAAGATGGTGCTGAAAAGTTGGTGCGAAATTTGTTGCAAGACTTAGCTGCAACGGGTGAAAGCGATAGCGTAAAGCTTGCTTGTTATGAAGTGCTGGGTGGTATGGCTTGTCATGGTGCTATTCGTGCTAATCGACGCTTAACGATAGCCGAGATGAATGTTTTATTAAGAGATATTGAGAAAACAGAGAACAGTGGGCAATGTAACCATGGGCGGCCCACTTGGGTGCTGATGGATGCAAAGCAATTAGACGCGCTCTTTTTAAGGGGGCAGTAAGCCGATGGTTGAAAGCGATTTACCTCAAGCTATTTTATTAATGGGACCAACGGCTTCAGGTAAAACAGCGCTTGGAGTTCAGCTGGCTAAAGCCCTTAATGGTGAAATTATTAGTGTGGATTCAGCCTTGGTTTACCGTGGGATGGATATTGGTACAGCAAAGCCAGATAGTGAGGAACGGCAGGGTGTTGTTCACCATTTAATTGATATTATTGATCCGTCAGAAGTTTTTTCAGCGGGGCAATTTAGAGAGCAGGCCCTCGCTTTAATAGACGATATTACGGCGCGAGGGAAAATGCCTATCTTGGTGGGTGGCACCATGCTTTATTTCAATGTGCTATTAAAGGGTATGGCAAAATTGCCCGATGCGGATGCTGTTATTCGTCAGCAAATTGACCAACAAGCTGCAGCAGAAGGTTGGCTTGCTGTGCATCAACGTTTGCAAGAAGTTGACCCCGTATCGGCTAAACGAATTCACCCTAATGATACGCAACGTACTCAACGCGCATTGGAGATCTATTTGTTATCGGGGCGTAGCCATACCGATTGGTTAAAGGAGCAGGCTGCGCAAGTTCTACCTTTTAACCCAATGACATTTGTTATAGCGCCCAGTGATCGAGCCGTATTGCATGAGAATATTATTTTAAGGTTTGATCAAATGCTGGAAAATGGCTTTCTTGATGAAGTTAAGGTGTTATTTGACCGAGCTGATTTAGACGCCAATATGCCAGCAATTAGAGCGGTGGGTTATCGTCAGGCTTGGGCTTATTTGCGTGGAGAGTGCGATTATGTAAGTTTTCGAGAAAAGGCAATTATTGCAACTCGGCAGTTAGCAAAAAGACAGTTTACTTGGTTAAGACAGCAGCAAGCTGCAACATGGCTTGAAACGGGCGATAACTTAGTTCAAGATAAAGTAATGCAACAAATTAAACTATAAAGCGTTTGCTAGGGTTGAAATAGCACTATGTTGTCGCCATATCGGAGATAATAAAATAATATTACAAATATAAATAAGGAATTAGGCATGTCTAAGGCGCATAATTTACAGGATAGTTTTTTAAATACACTAAGGAAAGAGCACGTTCCCGTGTCTATTTTTTTAGTTAATGGCATTAAGTTACAGGGTCAAATTGACTCATTCGATCAATATGTCGTTATCCTAAAGAATGCAGTGAATCAAATGGTTTATAAACATGCGATTTCAACAGTTGTTCCTGGAAGAGCCTTTAATATGGCACGCAACGATAGTGAAGAAGAAGGCTAAATAGCGCTTAATGGAATTATTTGATCGCCCCGACACCGGGGAGAAAGCACTGATTGTTCATCTTTCGATTAATGAAAGTTTTTCTCAAGATGATTTAGATGAGTTTATTCAACTTGTTCTTTCCGCTAATGTGGAGCCAGTTATTACTGTCAATGGTTCGCGCAAAACACCGGATTCTAGATACTTCGTTGGTAAAGGTAAGTTAGAAGAAGTTAAGCATCTATTGCATGAAACTTGTGCAGATGTTGTGTTGTTTAACCACTCTTTAAGCCCAAGCCAGCAACGGAATCTAGAAAAAGAATTAGAAGTTCGGGTGCTTGATAGAACCAATTTGATTCTAGATATTTTTGCTCAGCGAGCTCAATCTTTTGAAGGTAAGTTACAGGTTGAGTTGGCACAACTTCAACATCTATCCACACGTTTGGTTAGAGGGTGGACTCACCTTGAACGGCAGAAGGGTGGTATTGGTATGCGTGGTCCGGGTGAGACGCAACTGGAAACCGATAGGCGTTTGGTCGGCCAGCGAATTCGCCAGATAAAATCACGTTTACACAAAGTGGCTAAGCAACGAGAACAAGGTCGCCGCAGTCGGCAGCGTGCAGATGTACCGACTATTTCCTTAGTAGGTTATACCAATGCAGGCAAATCAACTTTATTTAATGCGCTAAGTGACTCGTCTATTTATGTTGCCGACCAGTTGTTTGCAACGTTAGACCCCACGCTTAGGCAAGTCAAACTACCAGATTTTGGTGAGTTGATTTTAGCGGATACAGTTGGGTTTATTCAAGATTTACCACATGAATTAGTCGTTGCATTTAGATCAACCTTGCAAGAAACTATTGATGCTGATTTATTGCTTCATGTTGTTGATGCAAGCAGCCCTAACCGGCAAGACCATATACGGGAAGTGAATACAGTACTGAAAGAAATTGGTGCGGATAATATTCCTCAATTACTGGTCTATAATAAAATTGATCGACTTCCAGTGGTTGATGCTCATACCGATAAGAGCGAAGATGGCAAGATTAAAGCAGTTTGGTTGTCAGCAATGATGAACAAGGGAGTCGACCAGCTATTAAGTGCTTTGTCTGCGCATTGTCATACTGATACTCAGCGCCAACAGATCACACTAAAGCCACATCAAGCTAAGTTGCGAGCAGCTTTATTCAATCATGCTCAAATCATTAGTGAGACTGTGCAAGAGAACGGGGACTGTTTGTTAGACGTCAATATTTCTAATAAGTACAGCTATTTGCTCGATGAAGTAAAAGCCGATGGGTAAAACGGAGCGCATTATTCCTTGCTTACCTATCTGTACCCACCTAAAATTAACCACTAACTTAATACAACTCAATAATGAGGTTTAACTATGTCTTGGGATGACTCGGATAACGATAAAAAGAAAGACCCATGGAGTGGGCGAAAAAAAGAACAGCAACAGCAAACCCCGCCAGATCTAGATG
>Ga0209081_1001368_pt1 | contig 14604 bp, 16 predicted proteins | sample GOMGulsemesocosm_4_FD_184636 | JGI IMG/M metagenome (GOLD analysis project Ga0209081, IMG submission 184636) | Methane-oxidizing microbial communities from mesocosms in the Gulf of Mexico - GOM15B Gulf of Mexico (SPAdes) (version 2) | ecosystem: Environmental > Aquatic > Marine > Cold seeps... | reverse complement strand
TGTACCTTCTGCCAATACATTCATTGTCATAAACTGCGCTTGCATATCAGTAGGAAATGCTGGATGTGGGGCTGTTCGAACATTTACAGCTTTTGCTCGCTGTTTCATGTTTAACTCAATCCAGTCTGTACCAGTTGTGATTATCGCCCCAGCTTCTTGTAGTTTACTTAATACGGCCTCTAAAGCACTAGGATCAGTATTTAAACATTTTACATGGCCCTGAGTGACAGCAGCAGCCACTAAAAAAGTCCCTGTTTCGATGCGATCTGGCATCACTTTATATTCATTACCTAGCAGTTCTTTAACACCTTCAATAGTAAGAGTGTCAGTACCTGCACCTGTTATTTTGGCACCCATACTGATCAAACAATTTGCTAAATCAACGATTTCAGGTTCACGTGCTGCATTTTCAATAGTAGTTATACCTTGAGCTAAAGCAGCTGCCATCATTAAGTTTTCGGTTCCTGTAACACTCACAGTATCCATAAAAATATTAGCGCCAGTCAAACGGCCTTGATTTTTAGCAACAATGTAGCCATTTTCAACATCAATATCAGCTCCCATTAGTTTTAAGCCTTGAATATGCAGATTAACCGGACGAGCGCCAATTGCACAACCGCCAGGAAGCGATACTTCGGCATGTCCCATTCTAGCTAATAAAGGCCCTAATACTAGAATTGAAGCTCTCATGGTTTTAACTAAATCATATGGCGCACAACAAACATCAATAGTGCTTGCGTCTATACGTAGAGTATCTTCAGACAACCATTCACTTTTTGCCCCTAATTGTGCTAATAATTTAACGGTTGTTAAAATATCATTTAATTTAGGTACATTACTAAATGTGATGGGTGTTTTTGACAACAAAGCTGACATTAAAATAGGAAGTGCGGCGTTTTTCGCGCCTGAGATAGTGACTTCGCCACTTAGTGGTTTACCACCAATAACTTTAAATGCGTACAAAATAGAATACTTACTTCTTAAATGAGTGAATGAATAAAATAGCAGAGCCTAGTATTACATGAAAGCATTAATTGGCTAGTTATTTGATTAAAGATATAAATACAAAACATTTACATATTGAACAGTTTATCGCGTTTCCATTGAGCTTTAGTAAAGGTTTTTATCGTTACCGCATGGATAATACCTTCATTAATAATTTTCGTCAAAGGAGCATAAACCGCTTGTTGGCGTTTTACTCTACTTAATGAATCAAACATATCATCTATGGCTGTAATTGTGCACTGAGAACCATCAAATTTTACATGTAATTCATCAAGTGGTAATGCATCATTAATTAATTTTTCAATTTCGCTAACGTCCAATTTCTACTCCTAATTATATCTATTCTACTGCTGAGGGTAAAAATCCATCAACACAGCTTAATTCAATTAATTTATTTAGTTTTTCAGGTAAATTAATGAATATTAATTTACAAGCAGCATCATTTGCTTGCTCTAGTATATAAAATAGCCATGCTAAACCTGCTGTATCAACTTTTGTAATTTTATTTAAATCTAATATGGCAGTACTATTGCTTATTAAAGATAAATAATTTTTTTCAGTTATATTAAGAATTTCATGGCGCGTCAATTTTCCAATTAAAGCACCTTTATTCTCTGCCACTATTAAACTAAGTTCACTCACAACTGACCTTCTATACTCATGTATCATGAGTGTATCTACTTTTTAAAGTTTAAAAACGATATTTCTAGCACTTTTCTTTTTAAGAATTTCAGTAACATATGGCAAGCCTTTTTGGCGAATAATACTGCCAAGCTCCGCTTGTTTAGTATCAAGTAAGCTTACGCCCTCTGCTACCATATCAAATGCTTTCCATTCTTTAGTTTTTTTATTCAATCTCACTTTAAAAGAAACGTCTATATTTTTTCGACCCACCATCATAATGCGTGTATTAACAGAAACTATTTTCTTATTTTCAAATTTTTTCTCCGGAAAGAACTGCACTTCTTGATTATCATATAAGGTAAATACTTGAGCATATGAGGTTACTAAATATTCACGAAATACAGGAACAAAAGCTCGGCGTTCATCTGCAGTTGTTTGTTTTAAGTACTTTCCAATTACCTTGTATGCAGAGTATCGGTAGTCAACATAAGGCATCAGTTCTTCACGAACGATATTTTTTAATAAATTAGGATTTTCTTTTATATTTGCATTTTGACTCGCAAAACGCTTAAAGGTGATTCCTGCTACCGTTTTTATCATCGTATAAGGATTGAATTTTTCAACATATATACGTGTTGCTTTCTGTGGTAATTCTGTTTTTTGTATTTGTAAATCAGTTGCTGTATCTGGTAGTTCCATTGGAGCATCGCTTACAGAATTATTTGACTGATTTGTGTCTGCCCAAACATTTGCATTAAAGCCTGTACAAAAGATTAATATCGCTATTTTTTTTATGTACAAATTATTCATTTTACTCACCGCTTCCTTGACTGAACAAAAATTGCCCTATTAATTCTTCTAATACTAATGCCGGTTTAGTATCTTCAATATAATCATTTGGTTGTAGCATATCTAATGACTCATCAATAAAACCAGGCTGTAAACCTATATATTGTTCACCTAATAAACCTGCAGTTAAAATAGCAACCGATGTAGCTTCTGAAAAATTATTATATTGGCTATAAATATTTAAAGTCACCACGGGAGTGAAATCTTCTGTATCTAATGATATTTCACTCACCCTACCAATAACAACACCACCTACTTTGATGGGTGAACGTACTTTTAAGCCACCAATGTTATCAAACTTTGCATATAAATTATAACTTTCACCTGCTCCTGCCAACCCTGAGTTCGCTACTTTAAGTGATAACATAAGTAATGCAGCAATACCTAATGCTACAAAAAAACCAACCATTAACTCTACTTTTTTCGACATCATTTCAGTCACCAACGCCCTACATATAAAATACAAACCACTTTAAAAATACTTAATTTAAAACACTTAATTTGCAAACATAAGTGCTGTTAAAATAAAATCTAAACATAAAACTAATAATGATGATTGCACAACAGTTGCTGTAGTTGCCCTACTTATCCCTTCGGAAGTAGGTTCGCAATCATAACCTTTATAAACGGCTATCCAAGTAATGACAAAAGCAAAAACAACACTTTTAATAATACCGTTAAGGATATCTTTTTCAAAGTCGACTTGATCTTGCATCACAGACCAAAATGTTCCGCCATCGACACCTAACCAATCAACACCAACTAAATGAGCGCCTAAAATACCCACCATAGAAAAAATTGCAGCGAGTAGAGGTAAACTGATAAAACCTGCCCAAAAGCGTGGCGCAATAATACGCCTTAAAGGATCTACCGCCATCATTTCTAAACTTGATAACTGCTCAGTTGCTTTCATCAAACCTATTTCAGCTGTTAAAGCAGAGCCTGCTCTTCCTGCAAAAAGCAAACCTGCAACAACAGGCCCTAACTCTCGTAATAATGATAAAGCAACCATAGGTCCCAAACTGGCTTCTGCGCCATAACCAACAAGAATAGTATAACCTTGAAGTGCTAATACCATTCCAATAAAACCACCCGAAACAATAATTATCACTAAAGACATCACCCCTACATTGTAGAGTTGATTCAATAATAATGGTGTACCTTTACGAAAATTTGGCATATGCATTATGGCGGATATTAAGACAATAACTGCACGCCCTAAACCAGCAACTAATTCAATAGTACTACGACCTAATGATTGTAAAAACTTCACTTACTACTGCCCTCTGCTTGAGAACAATTTATTTTAATCAGCTCATCTTGATAAGAAGACGCTTTATAATGAAACGGAACAGGGCCATCAGATTCACCTTGAATAAACTGTTTAACTAATGGTGATGTTGATTGATGAATTTCATCAGGGGTTCCCTGCCCAATTACTTTTTGTTCTGCAATAATGTAAATATAGTCTGCAATGCTCATAACTTCTGGAACATCATGAGAAACCACAATAGAGGTTAATTCTAAGGCATCACTTAAAGAACGAATTAAACGAACAATTACACCCATTGAAATAGGGTCTTGCCCTGCAAAAGGCTCATCATAAAGAATTAATTCAGGATCAAGTGCTATAGCGCGTGCTAAAGCAGCTCTACGTGCCATACCGCCTGAAAGCTCATTCGGTTGTAAGTCACGAGCGCCTCTTAAACCCACAGCTTCAAGTTTCATCAACACTATTTTTTCAATAATATTTTCAGGTAAATTTGAATGCTCTCGAATTGGAAAGGCAACATTATCGTAAACATTCATATCAGTAAATAAAGCACCACTTTGAAACAGCATACTCATACGTTTTCGTGTTTCGTATAATGCCTTACGTGATAAATGAGGAATATTTTCACCATCAAATAAAATAGAGCCACTGTGAGGCTTAATTTGCCCACCAATTAAACGGAGTAAGGTTGTTTTACCAATGCCACTTGGCCCCATGATAGCGGTAATTTTTCCTTTAGGAATAGATAAATTAATGCCATCATAAATAACACGTTTACCGCGCTTAAATATAAGATTCTCAATTTCAATTAGGTTATCTATTCTTTTCATTTGAGCAGTTTCAATATTCATTTAAATAATTCACTGAAATATTTTACCTTAATCTATGTTATTTTACATTAGAAATAGCTGTATTTGGCAGATTAAAATGTCAAGAAATGTAAATGCTCTATGTCTATACTCGTGTCACTTCAAAATGTGCGTTTCAGGATATATCACAGGTATAAATATAAGGCTGTTCTTAATGCTATAAATTCCCCCTAGTCATTATTTTCTATTCTCGATTACAAAAATAAATAATTATTTTCATTTTGATGGTAATATTTACTTTGTTTTTGCAATCAAGAACAATGACAATTTAATAATACCCATAGGAATTAAAGAGTAATGAATGTTTGAACAAGTTTTTATATTACTAATTGCATTTGTTGCCTTAGTTTGGAGCGCTGATAAATTTGTTTTAGGTGCATCATCTTTAGCAAGAAATTTAGGCGTATCCCCTATGATTATTGGTTTAACAATAGTTGCAATGGGATCTTCAGCGCCTGAAATGATGGTAGCTGCTGCAGCTTCTTTACAAGGAAACCCCGACACAGCAATAGGTAATGCCATTGGCTCAAACATTACTAATATTGCCCTAGTACTTGGAATAACTGTTTTAGTAAAACCTTTAATCGTTTCCTCTTCTACCATTAAACAAGAGTTACCGCTCTTACTTTTATTAACAATACTCGCATATTGGATGTTATATGATAATAATTTTAGCTTTACTGAAGGGCTAATCTTATTCATTGGCTTTTTTACGTTTATCTCAACATTACTCATTAAAGCATTAATACAGCGCAAAAATAATATTATTGATGACCCTATGATAATTGAAGCTGAACAAGAATTACCTGAAGCAACAAGTACACTAAAGTCTATTGTTTGGTTAATTGTTGGTATTTCTTTATTAGTGCTCAGTGCTCATTTTTTAGTCGGTTCTGCTATATTTATTGCGAAAGCATTTGGCATCAGTGATTTGGTTATTGGCTTAACTGTCATTGCCTTAGGCACAAGTTTACCTGAATTAGCCGCAAGTATTGCTAGCGTATTGAAAAAAGAAGATGACCTTGCAATGGGTAATATTATTGGGTCCAACATATTTAATATTTTAGCAGTATTACCTTTTGCTGGTTTAATCGCACCTGGAGCCATAAATCCAGAAGCTTCATTTCGTGATGCACCGGTCATGATTGCGTTAACGCTATTATTGTTTTTACTATGCTTTAGTCGTCATTCTGGAAGTTTTAGGATTACTCGCATAAAAGGGGTGGTATTACTATTATGTTTCATTGCTTACCAAGTATTACTTTTTAGTTAAATTAAAACTTACTATACTTAATAAAAAACAAGTTGAATTGTTTATGAAAAATTTCAAAGAATTAGCTAAAAATGTTATTCAAATTGAACAACAAGCCATTGCTGATTTAACACAATACATTGATGATAACTTTGAACAGGCTTGCCAGTTAATGTTTGACTGTAAAGGGCGTGTCATCGTTATTGGTATGGGAAAATCAGGTCATATCGGTGGAAAAATTGCAGCAACACTTGCCAGTACAGGTACGCCAGCTTTCTTTGTTCACCCTGGTGAGGCAAGTCATGGTGACTTAGGTATGGTAACAACAGAAGATGTTGTACTTTGTATCTCAAATTCTGGTGAAACAAGTGAAATCTTAGCTATCATTCCTGTTATTAAGCGTATTGGCTGTAAATTAATCGCAATGTCTGGTAATACAGAATCAACGCTTGCTAAGCTTGCGAATAAACATATTTGTATAAAAGTATCTACCGAAGCTTGCCCTTTAGGGCTTGCTCCTACATCAAGCACAACAGCAACACTGGTAATGGGTGACGCTTTAGCTGTTGCCCTATTAAACGCCAAAGGATTTACTGCTGATGATTTTGCATTATCTCACCCTGGTGGTAGCCTAGGAAAACGATTATTACTTCGCTTAGGTGATATTATGCATCAAGGAAAACGACTACCTATAGTGACAAAAAATGCATTAATTAAAGATGCATTAGTCGAAATGTCATTAAAAGGTTTAGGTATGACCGCAATAGTAGACAATAACAACCAATTAGTTGGCTTATTTACTGATGGTGATTTACGCCGAATACTAGATGCTAAAATAGATATACATCAGGATGAAATATCGACAGTAATGACACTATCTCCCACAGTTGCACAAGCTGATATGCTAGCAGCTCAAGCATTAAATATAATGGAAAATAAAAAAATTAATGGTCTAATCGTTGTTGATAATAAAAATTGTCCCATTGGCGCAATGAATATGCACGATCTTCTTAGCTCTGGAGTACTTTAATGAATACACTATATGGTGAAGTAAGTAATGACGTTATTAACAAAGCTGCTGACATTCAGTTGTTAATTTGTGATGTAGATGGCGTTTTTTCTGATGGTCGTATTTATTTAGGTAATGATGGAGAAGAATTAAAAGCATTCCATACTAAAGATGGTTATGGCATAAAAGCATTGATTGCAAGTGGCATTGATGTTGCCATTATTACAGGAAGACGTTCAAAAATAGTCAGTAACAGAATGAAATCGTTAAATGTAAAACATATCATTCAAGGTGAAGAACAAAAATTTTCAACCTTAGTTTCTCTCATTGAACAGCTAAATATTAATATAAAAAATGTAGCTTACATTGGTGATGACATGCCTGATTCAGAGTGTATTTTATCTGTTGGTTTGGGTATTGCAGTCAATGATTCACATCCTCAAATATTAACACAAGCCAAATATGTTACGTTTACTAAAGGTGGCTTTGGAGCAGTAAGAGAAGTTTGTGATTTAATCATGCAAAGCCAGAATTCTCTCGTTGATGCTTCTGGCTCTAGTACATGACTAGATTAAATGGTTTTACACTATTAGTTTTATTACTTAGTATCCTAACTTATGGCATAATTGAATGGCGAAGCTCTTTAGTTAAAGAAAATGATGCCATTGATAATGAATTAACACCTGACTTTATTGCTGAAATGCTAAAAAGTGATATTTATACACAATTAGGTACTTTATCGCACGTAATAAAAGCAGATAGAATGGAGCATTACTCAGATTTAGGTGTAACATATTTTGAACTGCCTATTTATACACTGTATTCTAAAAATAGCCGTTCACCATGGAAACTTAGTGCAAAAGAAGCAACATTATATAAAAATAATCGCGTCATACTCAATCATCGAGTACGATTAAAAGCAACAGAAGAAGAGAGTTTAATACAAGAAATTCATTGTAAACATTTAGAATTAGATCTAAATACAAATATCATTAGTTCAGAACAAACCGTGATGGTTCAAGGAAAGGATTTTATCATGTATGGTTCAGGACTAATAATTGACTTAAACACTAAACAGATGACATTAACTGAACATGTACGTACCATTTATAAAAAAATCAGCCTTTAGTTTAGCACGTAACTTACTCCTCGTTACCGCCACTTTAACATTGGCTTTTAATGCTAATGCCGCTAAAAAAGATCTGAATCAAGAAATTACTATTAAATCAAATAGAACGGCTGCTGATTTAAAAAATAAAATAGCAAGCTACTTAGATGATGTTAAAATCACTCAAGGCTCACTATCAATTTCGGCTGACCTTGTTCAAGTCTATAGTAAAATATCACCTGAAACAGGTAGTAAAATAGGTACCTATATAGCAAAAGGAAAGCCTGCAATATTCCAGCAAAAATTAGATGATGGCTCCTTAATAACTTTGCAAGCCGATGAAATAAAATATCAACCTTGGTTAAACACGATTACCATTTCAGGTAATGCATTATTAAAGCAAGCCGGAAGTGAAGTCAGTGGTAGTAAGATAATTTATAATACTTTAACAGAAAAACTTGAAGCAGAAAGTGATGGCAATGAGACAGTAACAACAATCTTACAGCCCACAGCTTTGAAAGCTCAGAAAAAGAGTAATGAGAATAATGACAGAAACAACTAATGACTCTACAACATCAAAATTAATTGCTGAGGGACTCTCTAAGTCTTATAAAAGCAGACAAGTAGTAAAGAATGTTAGTTTAGAAGTGGCCGCTGGACAAATCGTTGGCCTACTCGGGCCTAATGGTGCAGGAAAAACAACATCCTTTTACATGATTGTAGGTTTGGTCCCTAGCGATAATGGCAAAATAATTCTCAATGGAAAAGATGTCACTTTAGCACCAATGCATGAACGCTCTCGCCAAGGTATTGGTTATCTACCTCAAGAAGCTTCGATATTTAGAAAATTAACCGTTGCCAATAACATCATGGCCATTTTGCAAACCCGTAAAAGCTTAACTAATGCCCAAAGAGATGAGAAGTTAGAACAATTATTAGAAGAGTTTAATATTTCTCATATTAAAGATAATTTAGGTATGAGCTTATCTGGTGGTGAACGACGCAGAGTAGAAATAGCGAGAGCTTTAGCTGCTGATCCAAAATTTATTTTGCTTGATGAACCTTTTGCAGGCGTTGATCCAATATCAGTTGGTGATATAAAAAAAATAATACTTCATTTAAAAAAACGAGGTATTGGTATTCTTATCACCGACCATAATGTTCGAGAAACATTAGATGTTTGTGAGCATGCTTACATAGTAAGTCATGGAGAAATCATTGCGCAAGGTGACGCAGATCAAATATTGGCAAATCAAAAAGTAAGAGATGTATACCTTGGTGAACAATTTACGCTATAGTGAACCAACAATCTTAGAAAGTTTTTCAAACGGATTAAAGTAAATCACTTGAAAAGCTATGAGTATAATTACTTAGGAAAAATATTAACGTAGATGCGCCCTACTTTACAGCTCCGTATAGGACAACAACTAACAATGACGCCACAACTGCAACAAGCTATTAAGCTATTGCAGTTATCCACGTTAGAGCTTCAACAAGAAATTCAAGAAGTTTTAGAAAGTAATCCACTGCTTGAAGTTGATGAAAATGCTCCATCAAACAATGAAGACACTCCTGATAATTTAGAAGAAGCTTTTTCCGCAACAGCTTCAGCAAGTGACTCAAGTGACAATATTTCAGATGGCAGTGAAGACTCTACTCCAACCATTGATGAAATCAGCACTATTGATGCGATGGAAAAAAATGATATTCCAGAAGAACTCAACATAGACACGACTTGGGAAGAAAGTTATAGCGCAGGAATTTCAAATACTGGTGCAGTTAGTAGCCCTTCAGAAGATTATACTTACCAAGGTGAGACTACCGATTCAATTCAAGATCACCTATGTTGGCAAATGGAACTGACCCCTTTTACAGAAACAGATAGAGCAATCGCTATTGCCATTATTGAGGCAGTAGATGATGCTGGCTATTTAACCGTTTCTAGTGATGATATTTTAGAAAGTGTTGGTATTGAAAACCTAGAATTGGATGAGATTGAAGCGGTACTCAAACGTATTAATATGTTTGACCCTATCGGAGTAGCAGCCCGTTCAATTGCTGAATGTTTGCTTATTCAATTAAATCAATTTGATCAAAGTACGCCATATTTAAACGAAAGTAAGCTCATTATTAGTGAACACATAGACTTGCTCGGTAACCGTGATTATCGACAACTAATGAAAAAAACACGTTTGAAAGAAGATCAGTTGCGTGAGGTAATGAAATTAATTCAAAGCTTAAATCCTCGTCCAGGTGATGCTGTGATTAAAGGTGATGATCAATATGTTATTCCTGATGTATCTGTTGAGAAAAAAAATGGCCGATGGATGGTTGAATTAAATCCTGATACAGCACCAAAACTATCCATAAACCAGCAATACGCTGCAATGTCTAAAACTATGAAATCATCAAGTGACGGGCAGTTTATTCGTTCTAATTTACAAGAAGCTAAATGGTTTATAAAGAGTTTAGAAAGCAGAAATGATACCTTACTTAAGGTGTCTAATTGCATTGTTCAACGCCAACAAGGTTTTCTAGACCATGGTGCAGAAGCAATGCGCCCAATGGTATTAAACGATATTGCAGAAGCGGTTGATATGCATGAATCAACTATTTCTCGTGTTACCACACAAAAGTATATGCATACTCCACGCGGAATTTTTGAATTAAAATACTTCTTTTCTAGTCATGTTGGTACAGAGAATGGCGGAGAGTGTTCATCAACAGCGATAAGAGCTTTAATTAAGAAGTTAATATTGGCTGAAATTCCAGCAAAACCTTTAAGTGATAGTAAAATGGCTGATTTATTAGCCGATCAAGGTATTAACGTTGCTAGGCGAACCATAGCAAAATACCGAGAATCACTATCAATTCCGCCATCAAATCAACGAAAAAGCTTATTATAAATAACAATTTTTAAAAGGATACTCTATATGCAAATCAGCCTTACTGGACATCACGTTGACATCACTGATTCTTTGCGCGATTACGTCAATACCAAGTTTGCTAAACTCGAACGACATTTTGATCACATTAACAATGTTCATGTTGTCTTAACCGTTGAGAAAAAAAATCAAAAAGCTGAGTCAACCATACATATGAGTGGCGGTGAAGTTTTTGCTTCTGCAGTAAATAATGACATGTATGCTTCTATAGATTCTTTGATTGATAAATTAGATAGACAAGTTATTAAATTTAAAGAAAAATCGAGCTCTCATTAGGTTATATCTAAGGATTAATTTTTAAGTGAAACTCATCATTGTTAGTGGTCGTTCTGGCTCAGGAAAATCAGTTGCATTAAGGGTACTAGAAGATTTAGGGTATTATTGTGTTGATAATATCCCTATTAATTTATTACCGGCATTAACGCATACCGTCATTAACGACTATGAAAATGTTGCTGTAAGTTTAGATGTCCGAAATTTACCTAAAGACCCCAATGATATCCCTGAAATTATTGAGTACTTACCCAATGCGGTTGAAGTAACGACGCTTTTTTTAGATGCTGATGAAAAGTATCTAATTAGGCGTTTTAGCGAAACTCGCCGTTTACACCCATTAATTAAAAATAATATCTCCTTAGATCAAGCCATTACTTTAGAAAAAGAATTACTTGAACCTATATCAACTACTGCTGACCTATATATTAATACCAGCCAGTTATCCCCTCATCAACTTGCTGACTTGATCAGAGAGCGAATATTAGGTAAAAAAACAGGTTCAATGGTTTTAGTATTTGAATCTTTTGGTTTTAAACATGGAATACCCATTGATGCAGATTACGTTTTTGATGCTCGTTTTTTACCAAATCCTTTTTGGGAAAAAGACTTAAAAGCAAAAACAGGATTGGATCAATCTGTTGAAGATTTTCTCGCAACTCAGCCTATAGTGACAAAATTTATATGGCAAATTAACAGCTTTATGATGACATGGTTACCACATCTAGAACGTAATAATCGTAGTTATGTCACTATAGCCATAGGTTGTACTGGTGGTAAACATCGCTCCGTTTATATTGCAGAAATTCTTGCTAAAAGTTTTAAAAAAGAACGTGATGATGTTCAAATTCATCATAGGGATATTGACAAAAAATCTGTATAAAAATATAGATGATACTTATTCTTCTCTAGCCTTTAACTCTCGCTGAATCACTCTTCTTAAGGTATCATAGGCATTATGCCTGAAGTATCAGAACAAGATCATAACCAACAACGTCTGCATCAAGTTAATCAAGCACTTGATAGTGGTATGTTTGTTTATGTGCGTAAGTTATTAGAACACTTACCTGCTTATGATCTTGCCTTAATTTTAGAGTCATCTCCAGCTAAAAGCCGTCTCGTTTTATGGCAGTTAATCGATTCTGATTATCATGGCGACGTACTAGAAGAATTAAACGAGGAAGTACGTAAAGGCATTCTTAAAAGTATGCGTCCAGAAAAGCTTGCTGCTGTTGCAGAAGGAATGGATGTTGATGATTTAGCTGAAGTTTTACGTACTTTACCAGATAGTGCTTTTCGTGAAGTATTGAATACAATGGACTCACAAGATAGAAGCAGAGTAGAAACTGCTCTTTCTTATGAAGAAGATACTGCTGGCGGTATCATGAATACCGATACGATTACCATACGCCCAGAAGTCAGTGTAGATGTTGTATTACGTTATTTACGCCTTAAAGGTGAGTTACCAGAAGCAACAGATTCTTTCTATGTTGTTGATCGAAACAATCGCTTCATAGGAGCGGTAACATTAACAGCCATTGTAACTGCAAAACCTGAAACTATCGTTTCGACTCTAATTAATAAAGAAGTAGAAGCTGTACAAGCCGATATGGATGAACAAGATGTTGCTCAATTGTTTGAGCGCCATGATTGGTTCTCTGCGCCTGTTATTGATGAAAGTGGCCATTTATTAGGTCGTATAACCATAGACGATGTTATTGATATCATCCGAGAAAATGCGGAACACTCTATGATGAGTATGGCGGGCTTAGGTGATGAGGAAGATACATTTGCTCCTGTTATAAAAAGCACACAACAACGTTCTTTATGGTTAGGTGTAAACTTAATTACTGCACTAATGGCTGTTGCCGTTACGAGTATGTTTGAAGGTATTTTCGAACAACTCGCCATTTTAGCTGTTTTAAATTCATTAGTACCTAGCATGGGTGGTGTTGCAGGAAACCAAACACTAACACTCGTTATTCGTGGTATGGCACTGGGTCATATAGGTGACAGTAACGCAAAAGCACTTTTAACAAAAGAAATTGCAATTGGGTTTTTAAATGGTCTTATTTGGGCTATTTTAATCGCGTCAATGGTCGCTATATGGAAACAAGATTTATTACTCGGCGGTATTATTGCTTTTGCCATGTTAATGAACATGACAGCGGCAGGACTTGCTGGCGTAAGCATTCCTTTATTGTTAAAGCGTATGAATATTGACCCTGCTTTGGCTGGTGGTGTTATTGTTACAACAGTAACAGATGTTGTTGGTATATTTGCATTCTTAGGTACAGCAACTTTATTACTAACGTAAATTAAAAGCTTCAAAGTAAAAACGCTATAATGTTAAAATGTTTAAAACCTTTGAACATTACAGCATTATAACCTTACAGCCTTATAACTTTATAACCTTGTACTTTTTTATTATTGCCCTGCCACTTGCATTTCATCAATTAATATAGAGCCCGTTCTTATACTTCCTCTCATATCAATGTCAGATCCTACAGCAACAATGCCTTTAAACATTTGCATTAAATTACCTGAAATCGTAATTTCGCTTACAGGGTAAGCAATTTCACCATTTTCAACCCAAAATCCTGCTGCGCCACGTGAATAATCCCCATTAAGTACATTAACACCTTGCCCCATCAACTCAGTCACTAATAACCCAGTACCCAATGTTTTTAACATGGCATCAAAATCTCTATCCTTTTGTTTTGATTCTATTAACCAGTTATGTATTCCACCGGCATTTCCTGTTGTAGTAAGCCCTAACTTACGTGCTGAATAGCTGGTTAATAAATAAGTTTCTAAAGTACCATTGGATATAATAGTTCTATCTTGTGTTAACACACCCTCACTATCAAAAGCACTACTTGCTAAGCCGTTAATAATATGAGGGCGTTCATTAATCGTTAAAAAATCAGGAAAAACCTGTTTACCAATATTATCCAGTAAAAATGATGACTTTCGATACAAATTACCACCACTGATTGCGGCAATAAAATGTCCCCAAATGGTATTAGCAATATCCGCTCGAAACATCACAGGAACTTTAGATGTAAGTAATTTTTGTGCGTTCAATCGAGACAAAACTTCTTTAGAGGCATTTAACCCCACCGTTCTAGCACTGTCTAACAATGAAAATTTGCGATTAACGGTATAAGCATAATCTCGTTGCATATCATCACCTTCAGTTGCAATCATCATACAACTAAGGCTATGCCTTGTACTTGAATATCCAACTAATTGTCCATGGCTATTACCATACACCTTGAAACCTGAAAAGCTATCTAAGTTAGCGCCGTCTGAATTAGTAATACGTTTATCTACTCCTAGCGCACTTTCTTCACACTCTTTTGCTATTTCAATAGCTTCTTGTGTTGTTAATGCT
>Ga0209081_1001366_pt1 | contig 14620 bp, 10 predicted proteins | sample GOMGulsemesocosm_4_FD_184636 | JGI IMG/M metagenome (GOLD analysis project Ga0209081, IMG submission 184636) | Methane-oxidizing microbial communities from mesocosms in the Gulf of Mexico - GOM15B Gulf of Mexico (SPAdes) (version 2) | ecosystem: Environmental > Aquatic > Marine > Cold seeps... | reverse complement strand
GTACTGGCTGATGAACCAACGGGTAATTTAGATAAGAAAACGGCAGAACAAATTTATGAGCTAATGTTGTCGTTAAATCAACGTTTCAACATTAGTTTATTGCTAGTAACACATGACGGACAACTCGCTGAAAAAATGGATAGTGTGCGTGTGCTGGATGATGGTTGCTTGCAAGATGAGTAACAAGAATAGGAGAGATAATTCATGTTAAATACACGCACATTGGCGGTATTTAGTACAGGCTTCAGGCCGTTTTTTTTGATGGCTGGGGTTTCAGCAATCGCATTAATTTATTTGTGGGTGAGGTTTTTAGCCGGTGCTGATTTCCCACAAAATTATTATAGCCCACTGAACTGGCATGCTCATGAAATGTTGTTTGGTTATTCTGTTGCCGTGTTTAGTGGTTTTTTATTAACGGCAGTGGGTAATTGGACGGGGCGAAAAATAGCCGAAGGTCTTAAGTTAGCTGCGCTGGCGTTGCTTTGGTTATTAGGGCGGTTAATGCCTTTTACAGCAGGCAGTGTTCCTATTGAATTGATTGCTCTTATCGATTTATCTTTTTTACCCTGTTTAATTGTGTATTTAGCGATACCTATTTGGCAGCAGAAGAAAGTTAAGAACCTTCCTGTTTTATTGCTATTGCTGGCCATGTTTATTGCGAACCTATTTTTTCACTTAGAGCTATTAGGTATCACTCAGTTAGGGTTAAGCTCAATACTGCAAGCAGTTATTGGGGCTATGCTCGTTTTTATTGCCATTATTGCTGGGCGAGTGATTCCTTTCTTTGTCAGGTCGGGTGCTAAAGGTTCTACGCCGATTGTTTGGCCACTGGTCGAGAAAGTGTCGGTACTTAGTATTGTTGCGCTAATGATTTTAAAACCTTTTTACTATGCTTCAACGCTATTTTTACTTTGCTCGTTAATTGCAATGGTCAGTAATACCATAAGAATAACCGGGTGGTACTGTAAGCCTGTTAGCAAAGTGCCTTTATTGTGGGTTTTGTTTACAGGTTACGCATGGATGATTGTTGGTATTGGTCTGGATTTTTTAGCGGCTTTAGATGTTGTATCGCCAGCGTTAGCTCTACACGCGATGACTGCAGGCTCCATTGGCGTGTTAACACTGGGGATGATGTCGAGGGTTTCTTTAGGGCATACAGGGCGGCCGCTTAAAGCGAGCAAGTTGATTGCTAGCGCTTTTGCGATTATGAATTTGGCGGTCGTGGTGCGGGTAATAGCGCCTATTATCGTGCCTGCTAAATATAGCCTTTTCTTGCATATCTCAAGTGGGTTTTGGTTGCTCGCATTTGCTTTCTTTGTTTTTTATTACACACCGATTTTATTGCGCCCTCGCGCGGATGAATCTAATTAAATAGAGCACCTTTAGGGTCGCTTAGGAGTCGTTTTGCAGCAATCTATTCAATTTGATATTGATTTAATCAATCGTTATGACAAGGCAGGGCCTCGATACACCTCTTACCCAACAGCACTTGAGTTCCATGAGGGGTTTACTGCAGACGACTACCAGCAACAAATTAAGCTATCGAATGAACGAGGTGGGCCATTATCGCTGTATTTTCATGTGCCTTTTTGCGATACGGTTTGTTATTACTGTGCATGCAATAAAATCATTACCAAAAACCGCCAGCATGCTGTTCCATATTTACAAAATATGCACCGTGAAATTGCTAAGTTGGGTGCGATGTTTGATAAAAAACGCGTGGTTGACCAGCTTCACTGGGGTGGTGGAACGCCAACATTTCTGAACTTTCAGCAGATGCAGGAGTTAATGCATGTTACACGGCAACACTTTAATTTACGTGATGATGATAGCGGTGAATACTCTATTGAAATTGACCCGCGTGAAGCGAATGAAGAAACGATTCAGCAGTTACGCAGCTTAGGCTTTAATCGTATTAGTTTAGGCGTGCAGGATTTTGACCCTGCGGTACAAAAAGCAGTTAATCGCCTGCAAACTGAAGAACAGACTTTTTCAATTCTAGACGCAGCGAGGGCAGCAGGTTTTCGCTCCAGTAGTATGGATTTAATTTATGGTTTGCCTTTGCAAACGGTTGAATCGTTTAGTGTTACTTTAGATAAGATACTGGCGGTTGAGCCAGAGAGGTTATCTGTATTTAACTACGCGCATTTGCCAGCGATGTTTAAGGTACAGCGGCAAATGAATGAAGCAGATATGCCCAGCGCAGCGCTCAAGCTAGATATTTTGCAAATGGTCATCAAGCGTTTATTGAACGAGGGCTATGTTTACATTGGCATGGATCACTTTGCTAAACCCGATGATGAGCTAGCCATCGCGCAGCGAGAAGGCCGTTTGTATCGAAACTTTCAAGGTTACTCAACACACTCTGAGTGCGATATGGTTGGCTTTGGGATTACCTCTATTGGGCGTGTGGGTGATGCTTATATTCAAAATGTTAAGCAATTAGATAGCTATGCTGAGATCATTGAAAAAGGTGATTTACCTGTTTTTAAAGGTATGTTGTTAAATTCTGATGATAAATTACGTGGCGCTATTATTAGCCAGCTGATGTGCCATTTTGAGCTAGAATATCAGCGCATTGAACAAGAGTATTCTATTGTTTTTACTGAGTACTTTGCTGATGCGCTTCAGCAGTTAGAAGTAATGCAGAAAGATGGCTTATTAGAACTGTCGACGCAAGGTATTTTTGTTAAGCCAGGAGGGCGGTTATTGATTCGAAATATTTGTATGGCATTCGATCAGTATTCAGCAAAAAAGAAGGCTAGTTTTTCTAAGGTGATTTAAGGCTTAGCTTTTTTGTTTCCGTTGTGACCATTTTTTTACAACGATCCAACGCCATAAGCCACGCGCTAGTGTGTAACCTAATGCTGATGAAGCGCAACCTAATACAAGGCAACCTAATAAAAAGGGTTGCCAACTATTGCCTAAGCTAGACATTAACGCATCGATGGAAAATTCAAACGCTTGGCTATCGGGTGGAATATCCATTAAAGTAGACCCTACCCAGTAAGCGGCATAAAACATAGGTGGCATGGTGATTGGGTTAGTAATCCAGACGGTGGCAACTGAAATAGGTAGGTTTACACCTAAGACAATGGCTGCTGCGGCCGCAATAATCATTTGCGTTGGCAATGGAATGAATGCAATAAATAAGCCTGTGGCAATGGCCCCTGCAAAGGATTTGCGGTTTAAATGCCATAGGTTTTGATCGTGAAGCAGGGTGCCAAATATTTTTAAATGTTTATGCTCCTTGATGGTTTTTTGATCAGGGAAATATTTTTTAATAATTCGTCTTGGCATACAGTCATAACCAGTTTTTTTATTAGTGTAGCAGAGCATGGAAGCGGCTAAATGAATAATTTTCAGAAAATGGCAATGTTTTTTTGTGCGGGTATTTTATCGGTTCAACTCTTAACCGATTTACCTGTGAATAGTGTTTTGCTGCTATGTGTTTTCTTGTTAATAGTTGCGTATAAAAAAGCGCGTTGGCTCAGTCTTTTTCTACTAGGGTTTGTGTGGGCTGCATTTTATGCTGCTTCTTTAGCCGACCATCAGCTTACTAAAGAGTTAGAAGGCAAAGAGGTTTTGATTGTTGGTGAAGTGACTGGTTTACCGGTTAGCGATGATCATGTCACTCGGTTTATATTTACGCCTGAGACTGCAGGTAAACGCCTGCCAAAAAAAGTTCGTTTAAACTGGTATGGTACTCAGCACCTTTTACGTTCAGGTGAAAAATGGCAGTTATTAGTGAAGTTAAAGCGGCCTCATGGTTTGGCTAACCCGCATGGTTTTGATTATGAAAAATGGTTGTTTCAACAAGAAATAGGCGCCAGTGGTTATGTTCGCAGTAGCGTAGACAATAGACGTATTTCCGGGGCCACAGTTTGGTCTATTGCAGCGTGGCGACAACAGATAAAGGAATACCTTGAGCGCTCATTAGGGACTGCACAACAAATGCCGGTTATAAAGGCGCTTGTTTTGGGTGACCGAAGCTCAATGAGTGCGAAACAATGGCTGGTTTTTCAACGAACGGGAACATCACATTTAATTGCCATTTCAGGCCTCCATATTGGCTTAGTGGCTGGCTTGCTATTTATTGTGACGAGGTTTATCACTATTCGCACGGTGTTTATTAATAGATACGCAATACCGTTGACGTTACTGTTTAGTTTTATTGCCGCTGTTATTTACGCGGCGTTAGCTGGCTTCTCGTTACCCACACAGCGTGCCTTATTAATGTTATCTCTAGTGTTAATTGGGGTTTATTGGCAACGTCATTATGGTGCGTTCCATATCATATCGCTCGCACTAGTTGGGGTTTTGGTATACGACCCATTGGCACCTATGTCAGCTGGTTTTTGGCTATCTTTTTCAGCAGTAACGGTCATTTTGTTTGCAAATATGGGGCGAATACATCGGTCAAAGACGCTAGTTCAGTTGGTTCAGGTTCAAGCTTGGGTGGCAATAGGCCTATTGCCTTTGCTGGTTTATTTGTTTCAGCAGGTTTCGCTTGTTGCACCGTTAGCCAACGCTTTAGCCGTGCCGTGGACAAGTTTTATTGTTGTGCCGTTACTCTTGTTGGCAATGTTATTGGGAATATTGAATACAAGAGCAAGTATTGAATTGCTGCGGCTAGTTGATCAGTTGCTGGAGTATCAATGGCAAGTTTTAAGCTATTTAGCCGAGTTAGACTTTGCCAGTCTATCTGTTAGCGAGGTACCTATTTGGGTGGGGGCTATGGCATTTATCGGTAGTTTGCTACTCTTACTGCCTAGGGGATTTATTCCTAAACCAGTGGCGTTTGTATTTTTTATACCCTTGTTCTCACCACCTCAGCAGTCGTCTTTGCAGCAGACTGAGTTTAAGCTTGTGTTGCTGGATGTTGGGCAAGGTTTGGCGGCGGTTGTGCATACGGCGGAGCATACCTTGTTGTTTGATACGGGAGCTAAATATAATGAAAAAAGTGATTTGGCATCAACCGTTGTTATCCCCTATTTAAAGGGAGAGTCTGTTGAACGTATTGATGGTTTAGTTATTAGTCATGGTGATAATGATCATGCGGGGGGCGCTGAAATGATACTGTCAGCTTTTCCTGTTATTCAGTTTTATAGCGGCGTACCTAATCAATTTTTAGATTATTCGGTTACTCAGTGCCAGCAAGGGATAGCTTGGAACTGGGATGGAGTGGATTTTGAGTTTATATCACCTCGTAGAGACTCTATCTTTGAAGGTAATAACGCCTCTTGTGTACTCAAGGTAAGTTCAGCTAATGGAAGTTTATTGCTCCCAGCCGATATTGAAAAAGATGTAGAGCGTTCATTACTGCGCTATTCAGCCGAAAAACTCGTCGCTGACGTGTTAATTGCGCCGCATCATGGGAGTAAAACTTCATCAACAGAGGCGTTTATCGCTAAAGTTAAGCCGCGCTATGTTTTATACCCCGTTGGTTATAGGAATAAGTTTGGCTTCCCTAAAGGTGAGGTGGTTTTTCGGTATGTTGAACACGGTGTTGTCGACTTTAATACTGCGAACCATGGTGCCATTATCATTACTTTTTTAAAGCCCAACGTACTTACCTTAGAAAGCTTTAGGTCGCAGAACTCAATGTTTTGGTCTTGGAAAGAGTAAATCGACAACTAAATAGTTTGGTATTTATAAGGGTTGCTTTATTGACTACTTTTTATTAGAGTACGCGCCTCCTTAACGAACGTTAAGTAAGAGTGTGAAGATTATGAAAAATAACGCTATTCCCGATACTCGGGTTTATATATTAAAGAAAGTAACACCCTTATTTGCAGCGCAAGGCTGTAATGGTGTGTCAATGCGAGAGCTATCAAAGGCCGTAGGTTTAAGTGCAGCAGCCATTTATCATCATTTTGCAGATAAGAAAACACTCTATTTAGAGGTTATGAAGTATGCATTTTTAGAGAAAACATCGTTAATTGAGTCATCGCTGAGTCCTGATGCCTCAGCGATCATGAAGCTTGAAGAATTTATTGAAAGTTTTGCTAGGCTATTAGGGGGTGATTCAAACTTTAGGGCGTTGGTTTTATGGGCATTGCTAGATGATGATAAAACAAGGGTGAAGCTGGTGGCAGAAGAAGTTTTTTTCCCGCCGTTTAATTCTGTAAAAAAATTACTTGAAGAAATAGATCCAGAGGCTGATCACTACATGCTGACAATTTCAATTGTGTGGTTAGTAGTCTCGCATTTTGCGACGATGCCAATGAGCCAATACTTGCCTGGTTGGCGGTCTGAATATGGCGATCCTATTGTTATTTCCAAACATATCATAGGTTTTTTAACAAAAAATATGCAGCTGAGCTTAAGTAGTGAAGTTGTAGAAACAAGAGTGAAAGAAGGGTAATGATTTTGATAAAAAAACAAAAAATGTTGGTCGTGTTAATAGCTCTATCACTATTTATTTCAGGCTGTGGGGGCGAAGGAAACGGCGAACTGGCGACGAATAAAAGTGAAATATTAGCCTTTACTAGCACTCGTGTTCAATCAGCAAAGCTTGCTATTAATTATGCAACAACGGGTACGGTTATTTCAGATCAACGTGTCGATGTGGCCTCAAGGGCAACGGGTTATATTCAAAAAATTCTCGTGCATGAAGGAGATACGGTTGTTAAAGGACAGTTGCTTATTGAGCTTGATGGGGCGGATGTAGAAGGAGCTATTCGTCAGGTGCAAGCTTCAGTTAATAAGGCGCGTTCAGCATTAAAAGATGCGCAAACTGACTTGCAGCGTTTCCAAGCACTTTTTGAACGTGGCAGCGTGTCGGAAAATCAATTAAGGAAAATAACGTTACAGCGTGATGTGGCGCAAGATAGTCTAAATGAGGCTAAAGCCATTTTTCAAACGACACGTTCGCAACGTCAATACACACGAATTAGCAGCCCAGTTTCGGGTGTTGTCGTGGTACGCCATAAGCGTGATGGTGATTTAGCAGCACCCGCCATGCCATTGTTAACGCTGGAGTCTAGCAAGGGTTTGTTATTTGAAACCTATGTGTCTGAGGGAAAAATAAAGCATATTAAGCAAGGTGATAAAGTTGATGTAGCGATTGATGCATTAAACGCAAGTATTCAAGGAACGGTTGCTCGTATTGTGTTATCTGGCGACCCTGTAACACGTAAATCACGTATAAAAATATCTTTGCTTGAGCATGCCCAGCTATTACCGGGCATGTTCGGGCGGGCCACTTTTAAGCTGGGAAGTAGAGAGTCTGTTGTTATCGAGCGTGATTCAATGGTATCAAGGGCTGGTTTGGAGGGTGTTTTTGTTGTCGACGAGAGCAATCGTGTGCATTTTCGTTGGTTGAGAATGGGTAAGGCGATAGGAGAAAAGTTAGAGGTTCTAGTGGGTTTAAAGGTAGGCGAACAGATTGTTCTACAGCCTGATGAGCGCCTTAATGACGGTGATTTAATTAAGCAGTCTGGTACCAAGAAATGAGTGATATGAAGTTAAACCTTGCTGGTTTAATTGCGAAGGCTTTTGTTACTTCAAAGCTAACAGTTCTGTTTATGCTGAGCTGTGTACTATTGGGTGTTATGGCGGTATTACTTACTCCGCGAGAAGAAAATCCACAAATTATTATTCCAGGTGCTGAAATATTTGTGAGTTTGCCAGGTGCAAGTTCTGAAGAAGTTGAACAGCTTCTTGTTAATCCACTAGAAGGGATGATAAGAGAAATATCAGCGGTTGATCATACCTATGCGGTGGCGATGAACTCAGCAGCTTTACTCAGTGTTCAGTTTGAAGTCGGCGAAGACAAAGAAAAATCACTGATTAAGTTGTACGATCGGATACTGGGTAAACGGAATTTACTGCCTGCTGATGCATCAACACCGCTTATTAAAAGTGTCGATGTTGATGATGTGCCTATTTTAGCGATTACCTTAGCGTCTGAGGAATATGATGATTATGCCTTAAAAAGACTGGCTGATCATATGGTGGATCGTTTGCGGAGCTTGAACGACGTATCGGTTGCTTATGTAAAAGGAGGGCGTGACCGTGAGGTTCGTGTGGATTTAGATCCTGAACGCTTACTTGCTTTTGGTATTACCCTAGACCAGATGCAGGGTAGTTTACAGTTGGCTAATGTTGCTGCTCCAATAGGGTCTCAGGCACGCTTAGGGACGGTAAGTAGTATTTACTTGGATGGGTTTCTTACATCTGCAGAACAAGTGAAGCGGGTCATTATTGGTAGCCATAATGATCAAGCTATTTATATGGAAGATGTTGCCGACATAATTGATGGCCCAAGACAACAGCGAGATAAGCTCTCGCGCTTCGGATATGGACCGGCTGACCCTAAATTTGGTACAAGTAAGCAGGTAGAAATGGCCGCAGTGACTATTGCTGTTGCCAAAAAGCCGGGGACTAATGCGGTGGTTGTTGCAAATGATATTTTGCAACGAATTGAGCGGATGAAAAAGAACATCGTGCCTAAGGGGGTTGATGTTGTAGTGACTCGTAATGATGGTAATAAAGCGGATGCGGCGGTTAATAACCTTATTGAGCACATGGGTATTGCCATCCTCTCTGTTTTTATTGTTGTTATATTTTTCTTAGGATTGAAAGAAGCGCTTATTGTGGGTATTACCGTACCCTTTATTTTGGCGTTAACCTTAGGTGCGGACTATTTATTTGGCCCTACTATTAACCGTGTGACTTTATTTGCCTTAATTTTATCTTTAGGTTTATTGGTGGACTCGGCTATTGTGGTCATTGAAAATATTCACCGGCATTATAAAAACTTAAAGCCGGGTGAAAAAATTGATGCCACCGTATTAGCAACGAATGAGATTGGTAACCCAACTAATTTGGCGACGCTTGCGGTGATGTTGGTATTTGGTTCTTTATTGGTGATTAGCGATATGTCGGGTCAGTATTTTTTCCCGATAGCCTTTAATGTCCCAATTGCGATGTTTGCTTCTTTAATTGTTGCCTATATTGTTACACCGTGGGCGGCTAACCGTTGGCTGCACCCCGGTGAAGGGCACGACCTTGAGAGTGATGATGAGAGTGATAAGTTACACACATTTTATTACTGGCTAATTACTCCTTTGCTGGATAACCGTCGATTACGTTATTTTTGTATGTATGCCGTCGTATTATTGATTTTGTTATCGATGTTACAGCCCGCGTGGCAGTTTATACGCCCTAGTGGTGTGGGTGGGCCAGCTTCGGCCGGTGGCGTAGCCTTAGTGATGCTACCAAAAGATAATAAGAATACATTCAATATAACAATTGATATGGCCGAATACACACCGGTTGAAGTAACTGATCAAGTAGTGAGGAAGGTCGCCGCCTTATTGCGTAAGAATGAGAATGTAGTGAATTATCAAAGTTGGGTCGGTCAGACAGGAATCATTGATTTTAATGGTTTGTTGAAAGGCGCAAACAATAAGCGTGGGGGGTATGTTGCTGAAGTTCGAGTTAATTTAACCGACAAAATCACCCGTGAAACAAGTTCTATTGATATTGTTAAACAGTTACGCCCATTTATGGAAGATATTCAACGGCATTATCCGGGCAGTGTTATTCAGTTAGCGGAGGACTTACCTGGGCCACCCGTGCGAGCGACGGTATTGGCAGAAATATATGGCAAGGACCTTACTAAACTACGGGAAATATCAGCTCAGGTGAGTGATGAATTTCGCAAGACCTACGGAATGGTTGAGGTGCACGATTCTGAAGTGGCAGATGTAGAACGTTATAGCATTGTTGTTGATAAGGAAAAGGCGGCATTATCAGGTGTTTCCGTTGCCCAAATTGCACAAGCATTACGGCGTATTGTCGATGGTGCTGAAATGGGGCGGATACATATTGCTGGTGAGAAAAAGACGGTGCCAATTCGTTTAAATATTCCATACCATTTGCAAATCAACCCCGGCATGTTATCGAGCATTTACCTAACGAATAGGCAGGGTAAAAAGGTACCTTTATCAGAACTAACGCAGGTAACTAAAACACTTCAAGATAGACCTATTATGCACAAGGACTTTGAACGTGTGACCTATGTAGGGGGCGAATTAGTCGGTACAGCTCCTGTGTATGCGGTAATGGATTTAGATGAACGCTTGGATAACTTATCATTGGGCAAAGGTGCGCATTTATCAACAGCCAACCTGCGCCTGCAACCGGTTACTGCCGATACCATTGATGGTTACCAGTTGTTATGGGATGGCGAAATCCGTTTAACCTTAGATATTTTTAGGGATATGCTGGGTGCTCTAGGTATTGCGTTGATCTTTATCTATTTGCTTTTGGTCGGTTATTACAGCTCATTTACTCTTTCTTTAGTGGCTATGTCAGCGATTCCATTGGCCTTAATTGGGGTGTTTCCCGGGCATTGGATTGTTAATGAACCCTTTACCGCAACCTCAATGATTGGAATCATTGCATTGGCAGGCGTTGTGGTGCGTAATTCTCTGTTAATCATTGATTTTGTTCAAGAAAATGTGAAGCGAGGCTTATCAATCCGTGATGCCGTAAGGGATGCGGGTGCAGTACGCTTAAGACCTATTTTACTAACTGCTTTAGCGATTATTTTGGGTTCAGCGGTGATGTTATCAGATCCTGTTTTTGGTGGTTTAGCGATATCGTTAATTTTTGGTACGCTTGTTTCAACGATCTTAACCTTGGTTGTTATACCTATGTTGCTGTACTCGAATTTGTGCAGACAAGAAAAAAGAAATGCTCGCTCGGAGAAAAGAAATGAAGCTTGAAAAAATAAAATATCTATTGTGTGGGGTAATTATTAGTTCTGCGCTTCCTTTATGTGCCACTGCTGAAACATTAGAGCAAGCTTGGGTAGAGGCATTAGCAGCTGATCACGGACTTCAGGCGATACGAGAAAATACCGTTGCTAGTGAGCATCAGCTTCAAGCAGCAAAAGCGGCTCGTTTGCCTAATATTAACCTTGCTAGTGGTTACACAATGCTAGAGAAGGCTCCTTTCGCAATTGCCTCTATTGGGGGCAATGCGCTCAGTGTACAAATGGGTGAGCGGGAAAGCCTTTCTTATCAGGCGATGAGTGTTTTACCACTTTATACCAGTGGGCAGATTAGTGGGCAGATTAATGCGGCAACGGCGGGGTTGGAAGCCTCTCAATTCTTTGAGGTGGGTAAAACCTTGAACCTTAAATTAACAGTTGCTGAGGCGTACGTAGGAGTGCTGCGTTCAAATAAAGCGTTGGACGTGGTTAATAGTCATGTTGCTACTCTTCGGTCGCACGCTGCCGATGTTGTCAACTTTTATGATCAAGGAATGGTTTCACGTAATGATTTGTTAGCTGCTCAGGTGGCATTAGCTGATGCGGTGCAGATGTCTATTAAGGTAGGTAATGGGGCTGATATTGCAGCAGCGGCCTATAATCGCTTATTGGGTCGTCCGCTTAAACAAAAAGTTGCACTGGGTGAATTGCAACCAGGTTTGCTTTCTAACGAATCTTTAGAGGAATTAACGCAAAAAGCGATTAATGGCCGCTATGAATTGCAGGTGTTGCAGCAGCAATCAACCGCACTCAAGCATCAAGCAAGTGCTATTCGTGGTAAGAGTGGACCACAAGTGGCGCTAAGTGGCGGGTATGTTTATCATGAAAACAACTATCAATCACCTGAAGGGCAGTGGATGGTCAATGTGGGTATGCAATGGAATGTTTTTGATGCTGGCTTAATAAGTAACCAAGCAAAAGCCAGTGAGCGACAAGCTCAATCTTTAGCTGAGCAATATGATGAGGCATTAAGCCAAATTGAGTTACAAGTACGGCAATATTGGTTGGCAACACAGGAAACGCAAAAAAGGGTTACCGTTACTGAAAAGGCAGTTGGTCAAGCAGAAGAGAATTTAAGAGTCAATCGTGATCGATATGAGAACGGTCTGTCTACCAATACAGAAGTACTAGCTGCGGAAGCGCTGCGTACTGGTAGCCAAGATAATCATGCGAATGCTATTTATGATGCTGTATTGGCAGGTTTGAGGTTGAAACGTGCGGTAAGCAGCTTGTAGCTTGATGAACAGCTTGTTTTACGAGCACAAAAAAAGGGTGGCTATTTAGCCACCCTTTTTTATGTTATTAAGAAATTAAATACTTTTTAGTAACTTAATAATTTCACGCCATCTTCAACCATTAACTTTCCTGGCATACCCGGTTTAACACCAGGGATTAAGTTGTCTGCACTAACACCGTGACCACCCATGCACATTGCGCAAACCATGATTTCACCACCGACCTTCATAAACTCTTCCATATGTTGACGAACATTTTGCCCACGTAGAGATAACATATCTGAAATAGGGTAATTTTTATCAACGTATGGGGTAACTGCTAAGCTGATGAATACGGTAACAGGAACATCTTGATGTTTTCTAAGCATTGTTCCAACTGCAAAAGCACGGTGGATCTTGAAAATATCAGGACTGGAAAGATCAATAAATACGCCGTTTGCTTTAGCGAGAGAGGACCCTGAAACAAAGGCTAGTCCAAGTACTACTGCAATTAAAGCTACTTTTATTTTTTTCATCATTTAGTCTCCTTTAGGTTAATGATGTACTTAGTGTATGATTTAAAATAAAACGTGTTGTTGATAATTGTCAATTGCGACATATTGATTCTAGCACAACGATTTAACAATGAAATCCTTTTTAAAGTGACCCCTAAATGGAACCCAAACAAATTGAGAAAGTTTGGCACTCTGGTTTAAAGTGCGAACAGTGTGCTATTCGAAACCTAGTTTTATTTGCAGATTTTGACAAGGACGATTTTGAATTAATACATCGACCAATCAATGAGTTTGAAATGGGTGTTGGCGATACTTTATATAGCCAAGGCGATGCTTCGGAGGCCGTCTTTACATTAAGGTCAGGCTTGGTGAAGCTTGTAAGTTATCTTGCGGATGGCTCTATTAGGATTGTTCGAATAATAAAGGCCGGTGATGTTGTTGGCTTAGAAGCGCTTGATAATAAACAATATTTACACCATGCAATCATTCTTGAGAAGGCCTCTTTTTGTCGTATACCCGTTAGCCAAATTAAAATGCTGGAGGAGCACTCACCGCATTTAAGTAAGCAATTAACTGCTCGTTGGCAGCGAGTTATCTCCGACGCTGATGTTTGGCTTTCTCAGTTATCATGCGGTTTTGCTAAGCAGCGTGTTGCTTATCTTTTGTTATATTTAGCAGAGGGTAACGAGGCAGGTGAGTGCTACTTACCAACAAGGCAAGATATAGGCGCTATATTGGCAGTAACAACTGAAACAGCGAGTAGGGTTATTGCTGAGTTCAAGCGTCTTGGTATTGTTAAGTTACTTTCGCAACATAAGGTTTTACTTGATAAGAAGGGTTTATTAAATTTATGCGAAAATGATTAAGAAATACGGATATTTTTATGTTTAATTTGAAGTGATTGCAGCTAAAGTTGATAAAGATCAATTCTTTTATGATTTGATTTAGATATAGTTAAGTTATCATTTATAGGAGAGGTGTTATTGTGGGGCTTTGGGGTGAGTTATTTAGTAGTTGGAGCGGTATTTTATCACTGCTAGTTATTTTGTTTATGTTAGGTATGGGTGGATTTATTGCTTGGTTTATGAAAAATAGTGGTGGGTAGGTTATAAGCGTAATTAGTGGTTACGCTGTTCTAGCAATAGCCCATACGTTATTAGGGGTGGTTTAACTTCTTGATAGTACTTAAAAAGATCAGGTTCTTTAGGTTTTGTCAGCGCGGTATGCTTAAGAGGGAGTTGCTTTAAAGTGTAAGCGCTTTTTGATGAGTGTTCGTGTTTTTTTGGCCTAGGGTTAATCTCTGACTTATATTATTTAACTTGCAGCTTCTTAGTCACTCTATTTGTTTAGGTGTTTCAGCCCTTGAATGCTAAAAGGCCGTATACGTACCTTTCCATAATATGAATTTCAAGTTGAAGGTTATGGCGGTATTGTTCATAACTAAAATATTTAGCGTTTAAATTTACTCGTTTTCAGTTCAATAATTCTCATTTCTATTTTCCATGTTTTACTGGTAAGCCCTCTTTCACTGAAGGTTGATGGCTAAGTGATGATGCGTTGTCTCCTGTAACACTACCCATTATTAGTCTGGTTTTGATTGGCTTTCAGTATCATGTTGGGAGTGTCTTACGATAAACTAACCTGCTTTTTATTAGTTTTAGGTTAAACGTATTTACGTGCCCAATTTATTTTTTCAACGCTTACCGTTAGGTGCTCGCTATATGATTGTTAGCGCGTTAGCATTTAGTGTCATGTCTTTATTTGTCAAGCTGGTGGGGGAGAAGGGGCTACCTGTGCTGGAAATTGTTGCTGCTCGTTCAGTTGTTTCCCTCGTAATTAGCTATATTTCACTTCAACGGTTAGGTATTAGTCTACTGGGGCAGCGTAGAGTCTTATTGTTTGCCCGAGGCTTGGCTGGTTTTATCGCATTAAACTGTGTGTTTTATGCGTTAACGCATTTACCTTTGGCTGAGGCCACCGTATTGCAGTATTTACACCCTATGTTTACGGCAGTCTTGGCGTTTATTTTTCTCAAAGAGCGTTTCTCGGTGGCTACATTGGCTTGTATTGTAATAAGCTTTATTGGGCTGTTGTTTGTTGTGCGT
>Ga0209081_1001365_pt1 | contig 14621 bp, 10 predicted proteins | sample GOMGulsemesocosm_4_FD_184636 | JGI IMG/M metagenome (GOLD analysis project Ga0209081, IMG submission 184636) | Methane-oxidizing microbial communities from mesocosms in the Gulf of Mexico - GOM15B Gulf of Mexico (SPAdes) (version 2) | ecosystem: Environmental > Aquatic > Marine > Cold seeps... | reverse complement strand
CTATCAAGCATTTGCATAGTGCTGCCTTTAATTTCTGTTGTATAACGATCTTGGCCGCTTTGGTCTTGCCATTTACGTGTTTGTAATGCGCCTTCTACGTAAATTTTAGAACCTTTTTTAAGGTACTCACCCACGACTTCAGCTAGGCGGTTAAAAAACACAACACGGTGCCATTCTGTTTGTTCTTTTTGTTCGCCCGTGTTTTTATCTTTCCACGTTTCTGAGGTTGCCACTGTAATGTTTGCCACAGCACCACCACTTGGCATGTAACGAATTTCTGGGTCTTTGCCCAAGTTACCCACTAAGATTACTTTGTTTACGCCTCTACTTGCCATTTCGTGCTCCTGTTATTCTTGCCCTTGAGGGCCAGATTGTAAATTTAAAAATATAGCATCTAGTGCATCTTCGTCTAATAAGTCGTTATCCACTTTTAGATAAGCGGTTGAATCATCAACGGAAATACCCACATCCAAGACACCTTTAATAGCGAATAGCTTAGCAGTTATTTGCTTTGCTTGCTCAGCTGTTTCCAGCTCCAAATGCTTTAGTAAGCTGGTCATATGTTTGGGTGATTCCATGCTGAAAGCCACTAAAAACCATACAAACAAGACACACGCACACATAAGAAACACACTACTCAATCCGTAGCTATCCCATACAAACCCACCAATAAGGCCGCCACAAAACGCACCAAAGAATTGCGAGCTTGAGTACACACCCATTGCTGTTCCTTTACCACCCGCAAAGGCTATTTTTGAAACAAGTGATGGCAAGGTTGCTTCTAATAAATTAAATGCAATAAAGAAGACAAATAAGCTCGCAAGCATTCCCCATAGCTGACCACCGAATAAATATAAGCCAAAACAAGCTAGCGATAAAGTTCCCACTGCACCCACAAACACCAGCTTCATTTTGCGTTCTTTCTCTGCCACAATCACAAAGGGTATCATCACGATAATAGACAAAACCAACACCGGCAAATAGACCATCCAATGATCTTCTGCCGCCAATCCTAGTTTTCCCCGCAGCAATAACGGAAGCACCACAAACATTGCAGTCATCACAAGGTGTAAACAAAAGATACCAAAATCTAAACGCAACAACTGCCCATCTTTTAGCACTTTCCCTATAAGGGCAGGAATAGGCTCTGCATCTTTATGAATAGTAAGTTTACTGCCTTGCGGCACCACCTTGTGCAAAATAACAATAGCAGTCAATGCCAACGCCGCGGTAAACCAAAAAACGCCTGATAATCCCGCAAACGAAGCAAGTAATGGCCCTAAAACCATAGCAAGCCCAAAGGAGACACCAATACTGATGCCAATTGTTGCCATGATTTTGGTGCGATTTTGCTCTAACGTTAAATCTGCTGCTAATGCCATAACAGCTGCAGCAACCGCACCACTACCCTGTAACGCTCGCCCAATAATCACGCCATAGATTGTTGTCGACATCGCTGCAACAATACTGCCTGACACAAATAACAATAAACCAATGGTTATTATCTTTTTACGGCCAAACCGATCAGACATTAAGCCAAACGGGATTTGTAATAGTGCTTGGGTTAAACCATAAACACTAATTGCCAAACCTAACAATAACGGGGTAACACCCACTAAATCATCCGCATACAGAGACATCACTGGCAATATCATAAAAAGCCCAAGCATACGCATTGAGAAAATACCGGCTAAGCCAACACTTGCCCGTTTCTCCTGCTTGCTCATTGTTGATGTTTGGCCTGATGAATCAGCCATAATTACTTTGCCTAGTCTGTATAAAGGAGGGTATATTAACAGGTTTGGCGGTTAAAATTAGTTCACAAATGGATAGCATTCAAATTCGCGGTGCGAGAACGCACAATTTAAAAGATATAGACTTAGATCTTCCACGAGATAAGCTTATTGTTATTACTGGTTTATCGGGATCTGGCAAGTCTTCATTGGCGTTTGATACCATTTATGCGGAAGGACAACGTCGCTATGTAGAGTCTCTATCTGCATATGCTCGCCAATTTTTATCCGTTATGGAGAAGCCCGATGTTGACCATATTGAAGGATTATCTCCGGCTATTTCTATCGAGCAAAAGTCCACCTCGCATAACCCGCGTTCAACGGTAGGAACAATTACCGAAATTTACGATTATTTACGTTTATTATTTGCTAGAACCGGTATTCCACAATGCCCTGAACATGGCACGTCACTAGAAGCACAAACCATTAGCCAAATGGTAGACGGTGTATTGTCACTCAACCCTGATAAACGCTGGATGTTATTAGCGCCTGTTATTCAAGAACGTAAAGGCGAACATTTTAATGTCTTGAATGATTTGCGTAACCAAGGCTTTATTCGTGCAAGAATTGATGGTGAAGTAGTTGAGCTAGATGAAGTACCAACACTTGAGTTAAAAAAGAAACACACCATTGAGGTGGTGGTTGATCGTTTTAAAATTAACGATGAACTATCGCTTAGGCTTGCTGAGTCGTTTGAAACGGCATTAAAGCTAACTGAAGGCATTGCCGTTATCAGCAGTATTGATGATGACGAGGAAGTTCTTTTTTCATCCCGCTTTGCCTGCCCAAGTTGCGGCTATGCAATTAGTGAGTTGGAACCTCGTAGCTTTTCCTTTAATAGCCCCAAAGGAGCTTGTTCAAGTTGTGACGGCCTAGGTATTCAGCAGTTTATCGACCCGACTCAGGTTCTACACAGCCCCGATATTAGCCTAGCAGGCGGCGCTATTCGCGGCTGGGATAAGCGCAACATGTATTATTACCAAATGATCATGTCATTGGCTCAACACTATGGCTTTGATCCAGAGGAGCCGTTTAGCAGCTACTCAAAAGACATTCAACACGCTATTTTATTTGGCAGTGGGCAAGAAGAGATTGTCTTCATTACGCTGAACAGCCGTGGCGATAAGCGAGAAAGCACGCATCCATTTGAAGGTATTATTAATAGCATGGAGCGACGGTATCGAGAAACCGATTCCAGCACCGTTCGTGATGAATTGGCCAAGTATTTAGCTAGTCGCTCCTGTGAAAGCTGCAAAGGCCAGCGCTTAAACCAAGCAGCCCGACATGTATTTGTTGGCGGCCACACCTTACCGCTAATTACCCATTTATCTATTCGAAAAGCTAGCGATATCTTTAGTGTTTTGAAACTCAGCGGCCACCGTGGTGAAATAGCAAAACGAATTATCAAAGAAATTAAGGCTCGACTCGATTTCTTAATTAACGTTGGACTAGATTACTTATCCCTAGACCGTAGCGCCGACACATTATCAGGCGGCGAGGCACAACGTATTCGACTTGCCAGCCAAATTGGTGCGGGCTTGGTTGGCGTTATGTATGTACTCGATGAACCCTCCATCGGGCTGCACCAACGCGACAACCAACGTCTGATCAACACCTTGTTTCACCTTCGTGATATTGGCAACACCGTTATCGTGGTAGAGCACGATGAAGATGCTATTTTGGCCGCCGATCATGTGGTGGATATTGGGCCACTGGCAGGTATTCATGGTGGTCAAATAACCGCCCAAGGCACGCCGCAAGATATTATTAACAACCCAAACTCAACTACCGGTGATTACCTTTCGGGTCGCCAGTTTATTGCCGTACCCAAGCAACGTCACCCAGCCGATCCAGAGAAAGCATTACGTATTAACAAGGCCTCCGGCAATAATTTAAAGAATGTGACGGTCGACATTCCCTTAGGTTTATTTACTTGTGTAACCGGCGTGTCTGGCTCAGGAAAATCGACCCTTATTAACGAAACCTTATACCCCAGCGTTGCAAAAACACTCAACAAATCAACGCGCCCCATCGCTGATAATGAAGGTGTAGATGGTATTGATCAGCTAGATAAGGTGGTTGATATTGACCAAAGCCCTATTGGCCGTACACCCCGCTCAAACCCTGCGACTTACACCGGCTTATTTACCCCCATTCGGGAATTATTTGCCGCCACACCTGAAGCGCGTTCACGTGGTTATACACCGGGGCGTTTTAGCTTTAACGTTAAAGGTGGGCGCTGTGAAACCTGTAAAGGCGATGGCGTTATTAAAGTTGAAATGCATTTTCTTGCCGATGTTTACGTCAATTGTGAAAACTGCAAAGGCCAGCGCTATAACCGCGAAACACTCGATATTCGCTACAAGGGCAAAACCATTCATGAAATACTCTCGATGACGGTTGAAACCGCAGCCAATTTTTTTGCTGCCATTCCTGTTATTTCAAGAAAGCTACAGACTCTTATTGAAGTAGGTTTAGGCTACATCACCTTAGGGCAAAATGCCGTCACGTTATCGGGCGGTGAAGCGCAGCGGGTTAAACTATCGAGAGAGCTATCCAAACGTGACACGGGGAAAACCTTATACATTTTGGACGAGCCAACCACCGGCTTGCATTTTGCCGATATTCAACAGCTCCTTGCCGTACTCCATAAGTTACGTGACCATGGTAATACCCTCGTGGTGATTGAGCATAACCTCGATGTGATAAAAACAGCTGATTGGCTAATAGATATTGGCCCTGAAGGCGGTGATGGTGGCGGAGAAGTCGTTGCTGAAGGTTCACCTGAAGCTGTTGCGCAATGCGAGGCCTCGCACACCGGGCATTACCTAAAAGCGATTTTAGCGAAAGCGGCTACTCAGCAACCTAGCTAACGACACATCGCGGCGCTTATTTTAATAAGCGCCGCTAATCAATAAATTACTGGGCATCAGGGTAAAATAACTGCTGACCCGCCTTTCTAAAACGGGTAATAATTGCCTGCCCTTCCGCGCTACTCACAAAATCAATATACTTTTTTGCTAGCGAATACTGCGCACTTTTATGCTTCTCTGGGTTAACCGCCATAACATGATAGGGATTAAATAATACCTCATCTCCCTCAAACGCTAACACCAAGTCAAACTTATCAGCAAACGCAATTTGAGTCCCTCTATCGGTTAGGGTATAGGCTTGCCTCTCATTCGCAATATTTAACACCGCGCCCATACCTTGCCCAACGTCCACATACCAGTCACCCACTGGTTTAATATTCGCAGCTAGCCATAATGAACGCTCTTTTTTATGCGTTCCCGAGTCATCTCCACGAGAAATAAACATAGATGCTGAGGCGGCTATCTTCTGCAAAGCCTCTGCCACTGTTTTTGCCGTAGTAAGCCTCGCTGGATCAGTCGCCGGGCCAACAATCACAAAATCATTATGCATTACCGCAGTGCGGTCAATAAAGTCACCCGACTCTACATACATTAATTCCGCCTCGGGCGCATGAACAAACACCACATCCACGTCACCTTGACCGCCCATCTTTAAGGCTTTACCCGTACCAACCGCAATCACTTCAAGCTTAACACCATGCCTTGCTTCAAAGACTGGGTTTAACACTGACAACAGCCCAGAATTTTCCGTACTGGTTGTGGTCGACATTCTTAATACATTCGCCGCCCAACTGTTTGAAGCCATTAAAAGCAAGCCACTGATCAGCACCAGTACCACCTTATTCGTCAACTTTCTCATTTACCTTCCTTATTCAGTTTTATGGTATACGGACACCCGAAAAGTATACGCCCCTTAACTCACTTAAAATGCCCATTGCCCACGAAGCTGCATCACATCGGCTTCTTCATTGTCGTGTTCATGCCCCTCTCTATCCATTTCCAACATTTTTATATAGTTGGCTGAAACACGCAAACCTGCGGTTGGGAACCAGTTTAAACCTAAGGTTACGTTATCCATTTCACCACCGGTAATATCACCATCATTTAAGTCTATCGTACTGTAGCGCAGCGCCAACTCCCATGCACCAATACCGCCTTTGCCAACAATACTTTTAGGTTTAAGCGCTTTGAATTTCGCCCCTTTAAAGGTGTATGGTCGAGTATCGTTGGTTAGGAACCAACCTGCTTGCGCATACCAACCATCAAATATTGAGTCATTGGTATTATCACGATCAACATTCACTTGAACATACTCTGTTTGTGCAGAAAAACGTCCTTGAATCACAGCCAATTCAGCACCGAGTGTTAAATAACTACTCGCGTCCGTAAGTGCCCCCGTATCAACAAAATTAACATCAGAAATGTGTGTTTCAGGCTGCTGTTTAAACCGTACATCATTACCACGTGTACTGCGGTAATCAGCTGCTAAGCCTAAATGAACTAATGAGCCCTTTTCATTAACAGGCATCCACGTTACACGACCCGCTGCTCCCCAACCTTCATCAGATGCGCTTCCTTTTTTACTCGCTTTATCCCCAAAAACACCGAGTGCTGTTGTCCAGTGTTGTCGGTTCACACTTGCCATTGCGCCAATATGACGACCTGCAGTGAAAGCATCAATAGAGGCTCGTTCGGTAAATTGTGTATTATTATCACTCACTTGATCTTGCAACATAAAAGGGTCTCTAAAGTGCCCAACTTTCACGCTTAAACCCTCTAAATCAAAGCCGTTATAACCCAACCAGATATCGGTAATACCACTTTTATTATCGCCCGATCCAGCAAAGTCATATTCAAATTTATAAAACCAATCGTTATAAATCGTTCCTTTCATATACAAGCGAGCACGACGAACCTCTGTTCCATCACCTAGGGTACTTCCGGCTCCCTGTCTGTCTTCGCTATAGGTCGCGACATCTAACTGCATACGGCCACCTATTTTTGTTGTAAACGCGCCATCGCGTGTTTTCACTGCAAGGCCTCCTTTACTAACACTCACTTCAACATTCGTGACTTTATCTAGCTTTGCCTGTACTGACTGTTTCTCCTCGCTCACAAGTGTTTTGCTAGCTTTTGTTTCCGCCAACACGCGCTGATATTGTTCACTAGAGATGGTTCCATTTTCATGCAACAACATCAGTAACATTTCAAGTTCAGACCCCGCTTGAACGGAGGTTGAGAGTGCCGCACAAACGGCTGATGCTAACGCAATTTTCTTGAATTTCATTCCTGCCCTTTTATTTTTATTGAATTGACATACCTTCCCCACCATAGCAACATAAATGCCAACAACGAACCTGCCATAAAACCTAGGCTTATCTAGAACATACAGATAACATAACGCCAGCAGGCATAGACTTTTGAGACACTTTGTCGCAAAATAAAAACACTCACAGACAAACTGTCTCACCCATGCCTAATAATTTAAGCCCGGCTCAGCGTAAAGCAATTCGTGACAAGCACCCATACTTTGGTGATAGCTTGAGTATCAAGCAACTTATGCAAAATATTGATCGCATCGCGCATAGAAACACACCTGTCTTATTGGAAGGTGAAACCGGCACAGGAAAAAGTTTACTCGCCCGACAAATACACCAAGCCAGCCAACGCAAAGGGGAGTTTATTGCCATAAACTGCGCAACATTCAGCCATAACCTATTGGAGACCGAATTGTTTGGCCATGTTAAAGGTGCATTTACCGGCGCCAAAGACATCCGCAAAGGTCTTGTTGCATCGGCAGCCAATGGCACCTTATTTCTTGATGAAATAGCCGACCTCCCTATCGACTTTCAACCCAAGCTTTTGCATTTGCTAGAGGAAAAAATGATTCGCCCCGTCGGCTCAGATAAAGAACAAAAAACATCTGTTCGGGTTATAGCTGCTACCAACAACCAATTAAAAAAACGCGTTAAACAGGGCTTATTTAGAGCCGATTTATATTACCGACTAAATGTTATCCCCTTTACCCTACCGCCGCTGCGTGAGCGTCCAGAAGACATCGCAGGGCTTTTTCACAACTTTACCCAGCAGCTTTGTGAGGAGCACGAATTAGCCACACCCACACTTCTAACAACGGAATTAGAGTCTCTCATGCAACATGATTGGCCAGGAAACATCCGTGAACTTAGAAACCATATTGAACGCTGCCTATTACTTGGCCTAAGTTTTACCCATGATCACATCGAACAAAGCAACACAGCCCAGCCTGTTCGCGCCTTAAAAAGTCATGAAAAACGATATATTTTGGCGGCCATACAAGAACACCATGGCAACAAAACAAAAGCAGCCTCCACTCTAGGGATTTCACGCCGTACCTTAGATCGCAAACTCAAACGCTGGAAAGAAGACACGGCGTAGCACAATACACTTATGCTCTGCGCCTTTTGTGCGTAAAATAGGTCAATTCAATCCAGTTTTTAAGACAGCCCCCTACATTATGCGTACTAGTCAATTCCCTCTTAATACCGTTAAAGAAACCCCTTCTGATGCTGAAATCATTAGTCACCAATTAATGATTCGAGCTGGCTTAGTTCGCAAACTTGCAGCAGGCTTATATAACTGGTTACCCTTAGGTGTACGGGTACTGCAAAAAGTACAAGCGATTGTACGAGAAGAAATGAACAATGCTGGCGCACTTGAAGTGCTAATGCCCGTCGTTCAACCTGCTGAATTATGGAAAGAGTCTGGCCGCTGGGAGCAATATGGCCCCGAACTGGCTCGTTTGAATGATCGTCATGGTCGTGAATTTTGTCTCGGCCCCACGCATGAAGAAATTATTACCGAATTGGCTCGTAACGAAATCAAAAGCTATAAACAGCTACCTTTAAGCTATTACCAAATTCAAACTAAGTTTCGTGATGAAATTCGCCCTCGCTTTGGCATTATGCGTTCTCGTGAATTTATTATGAAGGATGCTTATTCATTCCATATCAGCGATGAGTCTTTACAAGAAACCTATGACCGAATGTTTCAAGCCTACACCAATATATTTACCCGATTAGGTTTAAACTTCAGGCCTGTACTGGCTGACACCGGATCAATTGGCGGCAATGCCTCACATGAGTTTCATGTACTCGCAGACTCGGGTGAAGATGCCATCGCCTTTTCAACCGAAAGCCAATATGCCGCTAACGTTGAAAAAGCCGAAGCACTTGCCCCTACAGATGCTAGAGCCGACGCCAGCGAGACACTACAAAAAGTGGTGACCATTGGCCAACGCAGTATTGAAGAAATCAGCAGCTTTTTAAAGGTTAAACCCGAACAATGCCTAAAAACGTTACTCGTTAATGGTGACGATGACACCGTTATAGCTTTGATTCTACGAGGCGACCATACACTCAATGAAATTAAAGCAGAAAAAATAGACGGCGTTGCTAGCCCTCTTACATTAGCAAGCGACGAAGAGATTCAACGTATCGCTGGTTGTAATGCTGGCTATATTGGCCCCATTGGCCTTGAAGTACCCATCGTTGTTGATCGTAGTGCCGCCCAAGCAGCCAACTTTGTTTGTGGTGCAAATGAAAATGATAACCACTTTACCGGCGTAAACTGGGCTAGGGATTTAGCAGAGCCAGCTCATATTGCCGATATTCGCCAAGTGGTTGCGGGCGACAGAAGCCCAGATGGTGAGGGTACCCTAACCATTGCTCGTGGCATAGAAGTGGGGCATATATTCCAATTAGGCACTAAATATAGTGAGGCTATGAAGGCCTCTGTTCTTAATGAGAATGGCAAAAACCAAACCATGACCATGGGCTGTTACGGCATTGGTATTACCCGTGTTATTGCCGCAGCCATTGAGCAACACCATGATGACAAAGGAATTATTTGGCCAGCCGCCCTAGCGCCTTTCCAAGTGGCCTTACTCCCCATGAATATGCATAAATCTGAACGCCTAAAAGCAGCAACCGAAACCCTTTACAACGAACTCATTGAAGCTGGCTTTGATGTTTTATTTGATGATCGAAAAGTTCGACCAGGATTTATGTTCTCCGATATGGAACTCATTGGCATTCCGCACCGAATCGTACTCGGTGACCGAGGGCTCGACAATGACATGGTGGAATACCGCGGTCGGCAAGACAGCGAAAACACAGACATTCCACTTAACCAGATTATCGAGCACCTTAAAAGCGTCAGCTAAACCCATAAAAAAAGCCCCTTAATTTAAGGGGCTTTTTTACGATCTATTCGTTAGCCCTTACGATCAGAATAGGTCAACCTCTCCTTCTGACATAGACGTCTGAACAACCGCTTCATGCTGAGCAGCACAAGTCTCTGAGCGTATTTGCTTTAAGTTTTGACGTAAGTTTCTAATTCGATCAACACTATTATTTACTGCGTTATCAGCCTTATAACTTTGCGCAGCCTGAGTAATAAAGGGTGCCACTTGTTGACACGTTTTCTCAACGTGTTGTGCAAGCTGAGTCACCATATCTTCAAACTGCAAGCCCCTAACAGCCATAGCAACCTCATTATTAAGATTACTCGTCGTATCATTGATAATAGCTAACTTATTCTCCACTGAGGCATTTAAACTCTCAATATCGTTCATCATCGTTTTGATTTGCTCTTTCGATTCCATACTGACACTCATATCTTTCGATGCCATATCACCAATCGTTTCAACCGCACTATCAATATTAACGCGAGACTTTTTTACCACCTGCCTGATCTGCTCACCCGTCTCAGCCGAGCCTGTTGATAGCTTACGTACCTCATCAGCCACAACAGCAAAACCTCTGCCATGCTCACCGGCTCTAGCCGCCTCAATCGCTGCATTCAACGCCAGCAAATTCGTTTGCTCTGCTATGCCCGTTACATTATTTAACAACGCATATATCTCATCCATATTGGCTGAAATATCATCCACATTGCCCACCATCTCCATACTTTGCTGACTAATGGCTAGCATATTCGTTACAAAATAATTTAGGGTTGAATTAGATTCACGTACAAACCGTGAAAAGTCGACTTTATCAGGGTCATCTTCACTAGGCGAAAGGTCTGCCATAATGCTTGAAATTTCACGCTCTTGTATTTGTGCAAACTCGTTCATTCCGTTAAAACTCGCACTCAAGTGTACAACCGCATCTGCAAGCAGCTGCCTAATTCGCTCCACTTCAGATTGCGCCCTAGACATCTCATCGGCTACAACCACACTCACGTCTTCAAGTAGTGCTGCAACTTCCTGATCCAAATCGTCCGTAACGGGGTTTACCTCGTCAGTAGCTGTGCCATTTGAACTAACCTTCAAAGCAATAATCAACCAAGGCAGGGTTAATAAGCCCAAAAGCACCGGCGTAATAAACGGTGATGTTGCCGATGTAAAAAAACTAGCAACGATGATGATGGCACTGCTTAACAGCGCCAGCCAGAATTGTTGTACAAATACTTTTACATCCATTTTCTTACTCTCCGACTTATTAAACAGCGTATAACCTTAGTATCGGCTGCTTTAGCTAACTCTTTATTATTCATATTGAGCGATTAAGTGTTCAGCCATTTTTTTTAGAGGAACAACTGTCTGCGCTGCTGATAATTTCACCGCACTACCCGGCATACCCCATACAACACTCGACGCCTCATCTTGCGCTGTTGTCACAGCTCCCGCCTCGAGTAATTCCAGCATACCTTTTGCACCATCACTTCCCATACCAGTTAACACCAACGCATGAACATCTTTCGGTGCACAATCAACTAATGAGCGAAACATCACATCAACCGATGGCTTATGCCTATTAACCTCTGGCCCATCATTGAGTAAGCACGTGTAACTTGCTCCTTTTTTAACCACCAACAAATGCCTATCCCCCGGTGCAATATACACATGGCCAGACCTTAGTTGCATGCCTGTTTCTGCTTCAACAACCGTTAATTGACACATGCCATTTAACCGCTCAGCAAATGCTGTACTAAATGATTTAGGAATATGCTGACTAATTACGATAGGTGGTGAATCAGCCGGTAAACCCACTAAAATTTCTTTTATTGCCTCCGTTCCTCCGGTAGAGGAACCAACCGCTATAATTTGCTGTTTATTTTTACGTTTTATTGATACAGGCTTGCTCGCTTTCGCAACCCGCGTCGCTAAGCTCGCTCCGCGAACACGCGCTTTAGAAGCCGCTCGAACTTTGGCACAAATATCATCGGCATATTTTGCCAGCTCCGTTTTAACATTCACTTTGGGTTTCGCTACAAAATCTACCGCACCCAATTCAAGTGCCTTAAAGGTTGCCTCCGCACCTTTTTCTGTCAACGTTGAAACCATCACCACCGGAACTGGACGTAAACGCATCAAATTAGCCAGAAAAGTAATTCCATCCATTCTAGGCATTTCTATGTCTAACGTTAATACATCCGGCTTAAGTGCTTTAATTTTGTCGCGCGCAATCAACGGATCCATTGCTGTACCGACTACTTCAATATCATCGGTTTTACTAAAAATTTCTGTTAATACTTGGCGCACAATCGCTGAGTCATCAACTATCAGTAATCTAATTTTTTCTTGTTTTCCCACTATCCCTTTCCTGTTAAAACAAATCGACTGAACCGCCAACTGTCTGCGTATTTAGCTTATCTAAATACGCAGAATCTCGTTCTATTAATGTTGAATTATTCACTTTTTTCAACTTCCTGACTTTAACTTTTCCCGTCTTAACGTGAAAAATAACTTTACGTGGGTAACGATCACCCACATCTTCTTTTACTAGCTGCAAACGCTCATTTGCAATATAGTCATACACAAATGATATATTCCTTAGGCCAACATCTGTCATTTTTTCCATCACTCGTCCACCACCAATCACCTTGAGCTCCAAGCGACTCTTTACCCCTCCGTGTTTAATGATGTCATTAATCATATGCTCCATAGCAAAGTTGCCGTAGCGCGTTTCAGCACTAATCAACGTACTACCCCATGCATCCTTATGGTCTTTCGAATACAGCGGCAACATAAAGTGGTTCATTCCTGCAATTCCCGCCACCCTATCGATGGCACACACCGATATACATGAACCCAAGACGGTTGCAATAAGCTCATTATTTTTACTGACATAATACTGCCCAGGCAATATCTTCGCTGAATAGTAGCCATGACTGGTATCCCAGTAACGATTAATGTCTTCAAAACCGGGTAATGCCGCAGGCATACTTTCAGGCTTTACTAGTGAATGCAGCATGTTAATTTAACTAGTTCGTTGATAAATAGTGTGCCCCAAGGATTCAAAGCGATCACACACATTAAACATATTTTCTGAGTGACCAATGAATAAATGACCATCATCCGCTAACACATCCGCATAGCGTCCAAATAAGGTTCGCTGAGTATCTTTATCAAAGTAAATGACCACATTGCGACAAAAAATAATATCTATCGGCCCCTTAATCGGCCATTCATGCAATAAATTTAATTGCTTAAAGGTAATCAATTCCTGCAGCTCTTTTTTCATTTTCACTTGTTCAGAGTACTCCCCCTTTCCACGCTTCATCCAACGCTGCTTATACTCCAAGCTAACCCCATCGACTCTCGCTTTGTCATAAACCCCTGTTTCAGCCTTAGCCACTACATTAGAGTCTAAATCTGTAGCAATTATTTTCACATCCCAGCCGGGGTAGTCAGAGAAAAACTCTCGTACTGTCATCGCTATACTGTAAGGCTCCTCACCGGTGGAGCAGCCCGCACTCCAGATCCTGATTCGTCGTGTAGCTGCGTTTTTTTCTAATAAGCTAGGAAATATGGCGCTTTTTAAATAGCCAAAGTGGTGTTCCTCTCTAAAAAAGGAAGTTAGGTTGGTTGTAATCGCATTAACAAGTTGAATCAGCTCTTCTTCATCTTCTTGCTCAATCATGCTCAAATAACTTTCGAAGTTAGGCAAATCAAGTGCTCGCAAGCGTCGCGTTAAGCGACCATACACCATATCTTGTTTACCATCCGCAAGAACGATTCCTGTGTGTAGTTTGACCAGCTGACGGATTTTATCAAAAATCTCCTCTGTAAATTCAAACTCCCTCGCCTTGTCTATTTTTATTTTAGCTACCACCATCATCTCCATTAGTCATGATGCTAAAGCCTGACACTCTAGCCAACCGTAACAAAACCCGCACTATAAAGCCAAAAGAACAAACCATTTAACCTACTCTATAGGCTACGTTGTTCTTATTAAAACTCATCCCACTCGTCATCTTCATCACCACTATCCACGCTTCTTATTGGCTGCACCGGTTTACTCGCTTTTGGTGCTGCGACTGGCGCAGTACGCACGCTAGCTGCAGGTGCCACCGGCTCCCGTTGCACAGCCACTGGAGCAGCTATCGCCATAGAGTCGGGTAAGGTGAAGAAGGCAGCTGCCTTATCCAAGGAAGAGGATTGATCTTGTAGCGACATAGCTGCAGCCGATGACTCTTCAACCAAGGCGGCATTTTGTTGCGTCACACTATCAAGGTTTGTAACCGCCGCATTCACTTGCTCAATACCGGCAGCCTGCTCTGAACTAGCTGATGCAATATCTGAAATTAATGTACTCACTTCTTGAACCGAGGTAACAATTTGTCCTAATACTGTGCCTGATTCATCAACCAGCTTCGTTCCCTCATTGACCTTTTCCGTGCTGTCATTAATTAACTGCTTAATTTCTTTCGCTGCACCCGCGCTTCTTTGCGCTAAATTTCTAACCTCACTGGCAACGACGGCAAAGCCGCGGCCATGTTCGCCTGCTCGCGCTGCTTCAACGGCAGCATTTAAGGCAAGAAGGTTTGTTTGGAAAGCAATTTCATCAATCACTCCAATAATATCAGCAATCTTTTTACTCGATGAATTGATCTCACTCATCGCGACTACGGCATCTTTTACAACCTCACCACCCTTTGTTGCTAAAGAACTCGCTCCTTCAGCTAA
>Ga0209081_1001364_pt1 | contig 14626 bp, 12 predicted proteins | sample GOMGulsemesocosm_4_FD_184636 | JGI IMG/M metagenome (GOLD analysis project Ga0209081, IMG submission 184636) | Methane-oxidizing microbial communities from mesocosms in the Gulf of Mexico - GOM15B Gulf of Mexico (SPAdes) (version 2) | ecosystem: Environmental > Aquatic > Marine > Cold seeps... | reverse complement strand
TGCCGCCAGCCTTATTGACGATATCAATGGTATTCCAAGTTAGGCGTGGATCGTGAATCACACTGGCACCGGCATGCTTCGCTAAAAATGCCTCAGCCAACAAACCAACAATATAGTAGCCTTCAACAAAATCGCCCTTTTCATCAAACAAGAAACAGCGGTCAAAATCACCGTCCCAGGCAATACCCATATCAGCACCATGGGCTAACACGGCATCGCGGGTAGCGGCTCTATTTTCAGGCAGGAGAGGATTGGGGATACCGTTCGGAAAGGTTCCGTCTGGCTCGTGGTGCACTTTAATAAACTCAAAAGGCAAATGGCGCTCAATGGCGTCAATCACGTGTCCTGCGGCGCCATTGCCCGCATTCACAACCAACTTCAAAGGCTTAAGCTTTGCCACGTCTACGTAAGTCAGCAAATGCTCAATGTAGGCATCGAGAATGCTCAGCTGCTCGTAACTACCACGAGCCTTGGGGTCTGCTTCTGGAAAATCATTAGCTTCAGCTAAAGCCTGAATCGCCTTTAAACCGGTGTCTCCACTAATTGGTTTGGAGTCTTCTCTTACTAACTTCATGCCATTGTAATCAATGGGATTGTGACTGGCCGTCACAACAATGCCGCCATCTGTTTTCAGGTGACTGGTTGCAAAGTAGATCTCTTCCGTTCCACACATGCCAATATCAAGCACGTTCACGCCCGAATCGCGCAGACCTTCACACAAGGCCAACTTGAGAGACTCACTGGTTAAGCGAATATCACCACCCACCACGACCGATGTTGGTTTGATGTACTCCGCGAAGGCTCGCCCAATACTATAGGCAATGGTTTCGTTAAGCTGGTCACCTAAACGACCTCGAATGTCATAAGCTTTAAAACAATCTAATGTCATGGCGTTTACTGTCCCTTAATTTCTTCGTTAATACGTTTTAGCACTTCAATAGGGTCCGCAGCTTGGGTGATGGGCCGGCCAATCACTAAGAAGCTCGCACCGTCGCTAATCGCTTGCGAGGGAGTGACCACTCGACGTTGGTCATTGGCATCCGCATCTCTAGGCCGTATGCCTGGCGTAATGAGCTGAAAGGAATCACCCAGCGTCTTTCGCAAGGCTGGCGCTTCCTGGGCCGAGCATACAACACCGTCTAAACCGCAACTTTGAGTTAAACTCGCCAACATACCCACCTGCTCGGCTGGCGAACGGGTGATGCCCAACTCAAGAAAATCGTCGGCGTCAATGCTGGTTAAAACAGTCACAGCAATGAGCCATGGCCGCTTACCACTGCAACCTTCAATAATATCTCGCGACGCCTCCATCATTCGGCGCCCACCTGAAGCATGAACATTCACCATCCACACACCCATATCGGCAGCCGCCTTCACGGCTTTGGCTGTTGTGTTTGGAATATCGTGGAATTTCAGATCTAAAAATACATCAAAACCCAAGGCGATGAGGCGCTCAACAAATTGAGGCCCGCAGTGGGTGAATAACTCTTTCCCCACTTTCAAACGGCACATACTAGGATCAAGGCGCTTAACCAAACCAAGGGCCTGCGCTTCATTATCATAATCCAGCGCCACCAAAACTCGAGGGCCCAGATTATTTAATACCGACATGTCATTTCGCTTATCACTCGCACTCATATAAATTTCACTCTCCCTCAATTCCTCTAATCGGCTTAATTGAACTCCAGGACTTACAACTTGGACACAACCAGTGCAGATCATTTCCCTTAAAACCGCAGCGGTGACAACTGTAGGCAAACCTCAAACCCAGCAGCTGATCAACAAGCTGTTTCAGTATATTTAAGTTGTCTTTAGCACCGCCAACCGCGTGCTCTAAATGCAATTCCAACAATCGATTAAGGCCCTTAATCGAGGGCCTTAGCTTCAACTCGGAACCAATGAATTCAGCCGCGATTACATCTCCCTGCATCTGCCCCAGCCTATCTGCCACAGCTAAAACGAGGCTGCTGCTAGGAAATTCTTCCAGTATTTTCTGCAGATGCTGAACCAGCCCCACCTGATCACCCAGCGCGTCATAACACTCGCAAATTAAACCGATGACTTCGGGGATATAATCGGAATCTTGTGCGCTCACGCGATTAAGAATTTTCAGCGCCTCGTTGTAGCGACTCAATCGACACTCTAAACCACCCCACAACAAGCTCGCCCTAACAGAATTTTTGTCGTAGGCAAGACCCTGCTTCAAATACCGCCTGGCACTCAAAAAATCATTTTGGCCAAGCGCTAACTCCGCCAACTCACAACAAAAATGAGCCTGTATAACCCCCCACTTCACTGGCACCTTTTTCCAGCGGTGGCCAACAATGAGCGTAACCGCGTGAATGGCCTTTTCCCATTCGCGCTCATCCCTGTATATATCGACCAATAATTCCAAGCACGTGACTTTTAATGCGCTCGCCATCTCAACCAATTCTTGCAGCAAACCCTCGGCTCGATCGAGCAAACCCGCTTTAATGAAATCTCTCGCCAGCTCAAGCTGGGCAATGTGTAATTGCCCAGTATTCAAGCCGGGGCGGGCTATTAGGTTTTGATGCACCTTTATCGCCCGATCCACCTCACCTTTGCGCCGCATCATATTACCCAGCGCCAAATGGGTTTCAAGGGTGTCTGGTGTGACTTCCAGCGTTTCTATAAATTTATCAACCGCACTATCGGCCTGTTCATTCAGTAAGTAATTAAGGCCTCTATAGTAATGTTGTGGTCTCGCGGGCGCCCCCTGCTCCCGACTATAACGGCGCCCCAAAAAGAAGCCACAAGCCACAGCGAGGAGTAACAATGCATAGAGCCCAAAATCTACGACTGTCATCACAAAGTAACGATCCACTCACTAGTCATTATTGGCGGTTTCCCGAAGCCGGTTTATCTCGTCTTTTTGCTTGTCGAGCAAGCGGGCTTGGCGCTTTATTTTGCTGGCGGCTCGAAACGCAGGCAAAGCCCCAACAGCCACCCCAAGCAACACACCCAAGAGTAAGGCGCCCAATACCCAAAGGCCTAATTTCAATGGCGGCATGGCAAACCCTAACAACACCAGAGCAATGGGCTCACTATTCTCGGAGGTAAACCACACTCCCAAAGTAACAATACCTAAGCCCAGCAATACCTTCAGTAAACGTGTGATCAATAACATAAGAAACTCAGTGACCGTACAAACAAAAACGGCACAGCCTTAGCAGGCTATGCCGTTAACAAATAATAATAGTGACAGCTTAGTGCTGGGCGATGCTTTCATTGACCCTATCTCGCATTTCCTTCCCCGGTTTAAAATGTGGCACATATTTGCCTTCCAAAACCACCGATTCACCGGTCTTTGGGTTGCGACCGACACGTGGCTCTCGATAGTGCAAGGAAAAACTCCCAAAGCCCCGAATTTCAATCCGGTCACCAGAAGACAGAATTTGAGACATATACTCAAGCATTAGCTTGACCGCCAACTCAACATCTCGGCAGGAGAGCTGGTCTTGGCTCTCAGAAATACGTTCAATTAACTCAGATTTTGTCATAGCGTTTCCCTAATTCCCGAAGCTCGGGGCACAATATCAAGGTTTCCGAGATAGAGGCTACCTTAATGTGGGCTGATTTACCAAGTAATTTCTCACCCCAAATCACTCTATTCCCTGAATAAAATCAGTCACTTAGTGGAATTATTAATGTTAAGCGAGGCAATATCAATAGCTTGAGCGCAAGTTTGTGAACTACAGACAAAAAAAAGGGCGGAGTATGAACTCCGCCCTTCTTATTTCGAGATCTTAGGAATCTCGATAAGCACTTCTATTACTGCTGATCTTGGCTCTGCATTTGAGCTTTAATCAAGTCACCAATAGTGGCTGGTGCAGACTGTTCAACCTGCTTGGCCGTATGTTCCTTCATCGCAGTCTTCTCGTCAGCGGCGTCTTTCGCCTTAATTGACAAGCTGATAGCGCGGTTCTTACGGTCAACACTAACAATCTTAGCTTCAACAGCATCGCCCACTTTCAGGACATTACGTGCATCTTCTACTTTGTCGCGGCTGATTTCAGAAGCCTTCAAAGTACCTTCAACGTCACCAGACAAGGTGATGATGGCCGCTTTTGCGTCAACTTCTTTAACAACACCATTGACGATAACGCCTTTGTCATTAACGGTAACGTAGTCAGAGAAAGGATCTTCTTCCAACTGCTTGATACCCAAAGAAATGCGCTCGCGCTCAGGATCGATGGCTAAAACAGTAGTTTCCAGCTCATCGCCCTTCTTGTACTTACGTACGGCTTCTTCGCCAGCTTCCTGCCAAGAAATATCTGACAAGTGAACCAGACCGTCGATGCCACCGTCCAAACCAATGAAGATACCGAAGTCAGTAATAGACTTGATCTTACCAGTGATTTTGTCGCCCTTGGCGCAAGTGCGTGCGAAGGCATCCCATGGATTTTCCATGCACTGCTTAACACCTAGAGAAATACGGCGACGCTCTTCATCGATATCCAGAACCATCACTTCAATTTCATCGCCTAACTGAACGATTTTTGAAGGGTGAATGTTCTTGTTGGTCCAATCCATTTCAGAAACGTGAACCAAACCTTCAACGCCTTCTTCCAACTCAGCAAAACAACCGTAGTCAGTCAGGTTAGTTACCTTAGCCTTAACCTTGGTGCCTTCTGGGTAACGAGCGGTCAATGCCAACCATGGATCTTCACCCAGTTGCTTAAGACCTAGCGATACGCGATTGCGCTCACGATCAAATTTCAGTACACGAACGTCAATTTCGTCGCCAACATTAACGATTTCACTTGGGTGCTTAATACGCTTCCAAGCCATATCGGTGATGTGCAACAGGCCGTCAACACCGCCCAAATCTACAAAAGCGCCGTAGTCGGTCAAGTTCTTAACGATACCTTTAACAGCCATGCCTTCTTGCAGGCTAGCCAACAACTCTTCGCGCTCTGCAGAAGTAGCTTGTTCCATAACAGCGCGGCGAGAAACCACAACGTTGTTACGCTTCTGATCAAGTTTGATCACTTTAAATTCTAATTCTTTGCCTTCGAGGTGCGCTGTATCACGTACAGGACGAACATCGATCAATGAACCTGGCAAGAAAGCACGGATGCTGGATACGTCAACGGTGAAACCACCTTTAACCTTACCGTTAATAACACCGATAACCACTTCTTCAGCTTCATGAGCCGCTTCAAGCACTTTCCAGGCTTCAGCGCGCTTGGCTTTTTCGCGTGACAATTTGGTTTCACCGAATCCGTCTTCAACAGATTCTAGCGCTACCTGCACTTCGTCACCAATGCTTAGCTTGAGTTCGCCAGCATCATCTAGGAACTGCTCTACGGGAATTACGCCTTCCGATTTCAGGCCAGCGTGAACAGTCACCCAATCTTTGTCGATATCAATAACAACACCGGTCACAATAGAACCGGGAACCATATCAACTGTTTTCAAACTTTCTTCAAATAACTCAGCGAAATTTTCGCTCATGGGAAATACCTATTAAGTACGTCACAATCTGCCTCTGTACCCGTAGGTGCACTGCTCTGCAGCCACTCTACCAAGCCAGTCGCGGACTGTTTAACCACACTGCCAGTAGCATGGATCGATGAATAAAAGCACTTTGCCGCCACAAGCTGGCGAAGACAGCAAACTACTACTTTTTCTACTTCTACTTCTAAAAAAACCGCCAGCGCTGCAATGCCGCTGCCCGTCCAATTATTCAAATCTGTAGAGCGATAGCAAACAACACTAAACCCTAACGACCGCCAACACTGCGGCCAAGACTTCTTCTATGCTCATTGTAGTACAGTCCAACAACACTGCATCAGCCGCTGGAACCAGTGGCGACGCTGAACGACTACTATCTTGCTCATCTCGAGCTCTGATGTCGCCAAGAAGGGCGGCAAGGCTAACAGATTCCCCCTTATTTATCAACTGCTTATGGCGCCGATCAGCACGCTCTTCGGCGCTGGCCGTCAAGAATATTTTCACTGTGGCATCGGGAAACACCGTGGTGCCCATATCGCGACCGTCGGCCACCAGGCCTGGAGACTGCAGAAAAGCACGCTGCCTATCAAGCAAAGCTGCCCGAACCTTCGGATAAGCGGCCACCTTAGAGGCATTCATACCCACCTCTTCACTGCGAATGTTGCGCGTTACGTCCTCACCTTCTAAAACAATTTTAATTTCGTCGTCTTGCACATCAAATTGAACATCAAGGTGACCCGCAAGAACTTCTAGCGCCGCCTCATTACCCATATCCACCTGATGATGCATAGCCGCCAGTGCGGTTAGCCGGTACAAAGCACCACTATCAAGTAAGTGATAACCCAATTCCTGCGCCAATAAACGGCATATGGTTCCCTTACCGGAACCGCTTGGGCCATCAACTGTTATTACTGGAGCTAACACTTCAATCATGATCCCTCCTTGGGACATAGAGACAGGAGCTCAAAAAGCGCGAAGACACGTTTTTGCGGATGGCATTATAGCGGGTAATGAAAAGGATAGTGAGGGGCTAAGCGCGCTTTACATTGAGAAAGCCAAGGAATAAAAGAATTGCCCACGCCTGGGCCAACCAGGGGAAAATCGAGATATTTGTGAGTAGAGCCTTCCGGAGCTTGCCGACACCCCTCCATGGGTGCACACCCAGCGTCCATGCATGACATTCACCGAAAGGCCCTACTCACAAACACCCGCATTCATCCCTGCACTGTATACTCCGCACAAAAACCCAAATAACTCATCACTACAGTCAAATTAATCCAAAAAAATTGGCGCGCGCAAAGACACCCTCTCTTTGCCGCACCCCAGGCACATCACTCAAGCCGGTAAGCGCCAAGCTTAAACCCGCCCAAATCTAGACCCCAAACCAGTCCAGAACTATTCCAAGACTATTCCAAGACTACAGAAGCCTTATTTTTGGCAAAGACTTTCAGCCCAATACCTTTAACATCCATTAATTGCTCCGCAGACTTGAACCCCCCTACTTTTTCTCTATAGACCACGATGTCCTGAGCTCGCCTCAAGCCAACACCTTTTAGGACAGACGCCAATTCACTGGCACCTGCCTTATTAATGTTCACTGAACGAACTTGGGTCGATGCAGCCACCTTACTTGCGCCGCCACTTTCCTTTGCCGCATGTGAAGGTGCGCTCGGCAAGCAGGCCGAAAGACCCAGCACAAGTAGGAAATACCAAACATTCGCTTTAGGGCTAAAAAAACAGGGGAAAACAGAAAACAACTGAAAATAGCTACTCACAAGACAGCTCCTTGTCTTACTAAAAGATAATCCGGCCAAGCCAAAAGCCCGCCAGAGACATTCGGCAAACCCGAACACACTTTATTATCACAAGTTAGAGGAACTGGAGCTGTAAGTAGTATCGTCTATATAGGTAAGCTTAATCGGACAATGTAAGCTTTGAATCGGACTCTGGGCTTTTTGGACTTGCCGCTTCGCTCGTTTCCGCCAATACTCCGGCAAAACGATCTCGAGCCAACTTTGCCCGAGTAAAAACACCCAGCATATGCTCACTGTCTTCCCGCTCGATAGAGTCGCGGAGAGAGTTCAAATTCTGACTAAACAGGTCGATCGCACCCAGCACGCTTTCCTTGTTAGCCCGCATAATATCGTGCCACATAACAGGGTCGCTGGAGGCTATGCGCGTAAAATCTCGAAATCCTCCCGCCGCGTAGCGAAAGATATTCTCATTTTCAGCATCGTGCGCCAATGTGTCCACCAGAGAGTAGGCAATAACATGAGGCAAGTGACTGGTGGCAGCCAAAACCTCATCGTGCTCATCAACAGGCATTTCTAACACTTCCGCTCCTGCCAAGTGCCACATATCCCGAATACGCGCCAAGTGAACCCCACAAGTATCACGCAGAGGGGTGAGAATCACTCGATGATGGTCGTAAAGCTCTGCCCTGGCCGCGGCCACGCCACTTTTTTCTGAACCCGCAATAGGGTGGCCAAGCACGAATTGTGGCGGCACAAAGCCCCACACCTGCTCTGCCGCTTTAACCACACTGCCTTTAACGCTTGCCCCATCCGTAATGGTAACGTCAGGCGATACACAGGAATGAATAGAACGCAGCGTATCTTCAACCGCCAAAGTAGGCACCGCAACGAAAATAACATCACCAGCACCCAACTCAGCAGCGATAAGTTCAAGCGAAGTAAACGCTCGGTCAACCACCGCCAAGGCCAAGGCTTCATCACAAGTCTCTTGGCGCCGAGCAATACCAATCACTTCGCGCGCGCCAGCCCGCTGCTTTAAAGCCGCAGCCAAACTGCCACCAATTAGGCCGATACCGACTACGACAAGTTTATTAATCATAATAAAATTACTGCACTCGCCCGACTAAAGTACGGCCTTAGGGTAAGAACCTAAGACCCTTAACTCTGCCGCTCTAGAACCCACTTCTTGTAGCGCATGTTTCACCTGCTCATCATTTTGATGACCACTGAAGTCTACAAAAAATACGTAATTCCAAGTGCCACTGCGAGAAGGCCGAGTCTCAACACGGGTCAAATCTACCTGGTGACGATGGAAAGGCTCAAGCACATTATGCAAGGCTCCCGGCTCGTTCCGCATGGAAACAACGACAGAAGTTTTGTCTGCCGCCGTCGCAGCCACGTCTTGACTGCCAATGATCAAAAAGCGTGTTGAATTATCAGGTTGATCTTCAATTTTTTCGGCGAGCACTTCAAGACCATACATATCAGCCGCCATTTCGCCCGCTATTGCCGCCGCATTCCACTCACCCTGTAAGCGCTTAGCAGCCTCTGCGTTACTATTTACAGCAATGCGCTCTACGCCGGGGTAGTGGGCATCTAACCATTTACGACACTGAGCCAATGATTGTGCGTGAGAATAAATTCTGGAAATACTATCGACTTTTGTTATGTTCGAGATCATCAAATTCTGATGAATCCGCAATTCCACCTCACCACAAATTTGCAGATTGGAATCCATAAAATTATCGAGCGTATGATTCACAACACCCTCGGTAGAATTTTCTACCGGCACCACGCCATAATTTACAGCACCCGCTTCAACTTCACGAAATACTTCGTCAATAGCCGACATGGGGATAGTGACCGCAGACTGACCAAAGTGCTTAATCGCTGCTTGCTGTGTAAATGTACCCTCTGGGCCCAAGAACGCCACCTTGATGGGTTTTTCCAAAGCCAGACAAGCGGACATGATTTCGCGAAACAAACGCGCCACTTCCTCGTCGTCAAGAGGGCCTTCATTGCGCTCCATCGCTCGGCGCAGCACTTCAGCTTCACGCTCGGGACGATAGTAAACTACGTCACTAGAATCATCGGCTTTTTTTACTTCTGCAACTGTTTGCGCACACCCAGCACGCTCACTAATAAGCTTGCCAATTTCTGCATCAATCGAGTCTATTCGATCACGCAGTGCCAACAATTTGGGATTTACCGCCATAACACTTTCCATCTACTGTTCTTTTGATCGCGGAATTTATTCCGCTTCAGAGTCACTCGAGTCTTCCGCCGAAGGGGCAATGTCGGCATCTTGCGCCGCGCCATCTTCATCGTCCACATAGCCTTCGCCAGTATCAACGGTTTCTTCAATACGCTGCACACCAATCAGGTGCTCGCCCTCTTTAACCTTAATAACCCGCACACCCTGAGTGTTACGACCCAATACCGATAGCTCGTCAACGCGAGTACGAACCAGCGTACCCTGATCGGAAATCAGCATGATTTCGCCACCATCGAAAACCTGCACGCCGCCAACCAACTCACCGTTCCGGTCAGTGGTTTGCATACCGATAACACCTTGAGAACCGCGCCCTTTGGTTGGGAAGTCTTCAACTTTGGTGCGCTTGCCATATCCATTCGCGGTTACGGTCAACACTTGGCCACCCTCTTCAGGTACCACCATTGAGATAACCTTAAAGCCTTCCGCTAAACGAATGCCTCTCACGCCGCGAGAGATACGACCCATGGAGCGAACGTCAGACTCTTTGAAGCGAGCTGCTTTACCGCTGGACGACAGCAGGATCACATCGCAGCTACCATCGGTAATCGCCGTACCTACTAAGTTATCACCCTCATCAAGCTCAATAGCTCGCAAACCAACGCTGCGAGGCCGCGCAAATTGACTCAGAGTTGTTTTCTTTACGGTGCCATTAGAGGTCGCCATAAAGATGTAATGCTCATCATCGTATTCTTTAACGGGTAGGATTGAAGTTATGCGCTCACCCTCACCCAAAGGCAACAAATTAACCACAGGGCGACCACGAGACTGGCGGCCCGCCACTGGAATTTGATAAACCTTCAACCAGTACACCTTACCGGCGTTGGTAAAACATAAAATGGTATCGTGAGTATTGGCTACCAACAGGTGCTCAACAAAGTCTTCGTCTTTAACGGCAGTGGCCGACTTGCCCATACCACCGCGGCGCTGCGCCTGATAATCGGTGAGAGGCTGACTCTTGGCATAACCGCCATGACTTATGGTTACAACACGATCTTCTTCTGTAATTAGATCTTCGATCGTTAAATCCATTTGCGAGGTGACAATTTCAGTACGACGTTCATCGCCGTAGTTCTCAATCACCTGCTCCAACTCTTCGCGTATCAACTCCATCAGGCGCACTGCATTGCCCAAGATTTCCAGAAACTCAGCTATTTGCTGCACTTTTTCCTGGTACTCAGACAACAATTTGTCATGCTCCATGCCCGTTAGGCGATGTAAGCGCAATTCAAGAATTGCCTGAGCTTGAGTCCCCGACAGATAGTACATCCCGTCGCGAATACCAAACTCTTCACCCAAACCCTCTGGGCGACAAGCGTCGCTGCCGGCACGCTCTAAAAATTGCGCAATATCTCCACTCTCCCACCCTTTTGCCAACAAAGCCTCTTTAGCTTCAGCGGGCGAGTTGGAATTTTTAATCAGCGTGATAACGGGGTCAATATTGGCAATAGCGACAGCCAAACCTTCCAGAATATGCCCTCGTTCGCGCGCTTTACGCAGCAGGTAAACCGTACGGCGAGTAACCACTTCGCGGCGATGCAGAATAAAGTATTCAAGCATCTGCTTCAGATTCAAGATCTTTGGCTGACCATCAACAAGAGCGACCACGTTAATACCAAACACCGCTTGAAGCTGTGTCTGCGTATAAAGGTTATTCAAGATAACCTCTCCCACTTCGCCACGCTTAAGCTCAATAACGACACGCATGCCGTCTTTGTCTGACTCGTCGCGCAGCTCAGAAATGCCTTCAATTTTCTTTTCTTTTACCAATTCTGCAATTTTCTCAATCAGTCGAGCCTTGTTTAACTGATAGGGAAGTTCGGTAATAATAATAGTTTCTTTGTTGGTTTTATCATTGCGCTCTATCGCCGCTTTAGCTCGCACATAGATACGACCTCGACCGGTGCGGTAGGCTTGAATAATACCCGCGCGACCGTTAATGATACCGGCGGTTGGGAAATCGGGACCTGGAATATATTCCATCAGGTCATCAATAGTCAGCTCGGGGTTGTCAATGAGCGCCAAACAGCCTTTAACTACTTCGCTGAGGTTGTGGGGCGGAATGTTGGTGGCCATACCGACCGCAATTCCGGAAGAACCATTCACCAGCAGGGTAGGAATACGCGTGGGCATCACCGCGGGGATCATTTCCGTACCGTCGTAGTTGGGTACGTAATCAACCGTTTCTTTGTCTAAGTCAGCGAGGATGTCGTGGGCAATTTTCTTCATGCGGATTTCGGTGTAACGCATCGCAGCCGCGCTATCGCCGTCAACCGAACCGAAGTTGCCCTGACCGTCTACCAGCATATAACGCATGGAAAAATCTTGCGCCATGCGGACGATGGTATCGTAAACAGCTGTATCGCCGTGCGGGTGATATTTACCGATAACATCACCAACCACACGAGCGGATTTTTTATAGGCCTTGTTCCAATCGTTACCGAGCACACTCATGGCAAATAACACGCGGCGGTGCACTGGTTTGAGCCCGTCTCTCACATCGGGGAGGGCTCGACCCACAATCACGCTCATGGCGTAATCGAGGTATGATTGCTTCAGCTCGTCTTCAATATTAACCGGTACAATTTCTTTCGCTAGCTCGCCCATGGAGTTCGGTATTCCTTAATATCGTGAGGGGCGAATACTACCATGAAATCAACGGCATAGGCACGCCCCCCCTGCTCTTGTCCGGGGAATCTCGCTATACTCTCCCACTGAACCACAAGATTCGCCCACAAAGGGCCTGAAGCGGTCAATTTACCAGCAGACCGTATAGAATTTAAGCGAGGAAAAGCATGTCCAATCTAATTACTGTCGATCTCATTATTACCGCGCGCTGGATGGTGCCCGTTATTCCTGCGGAAACTGTCTTAACAGACCATTCAGTACTCATAAATAAGGGTGAAATCGTCGCTATTATGCCGAGCGCGGACGTCGACTCCACCCATGCCCTCAGCGAAAACGGCAAGCGTTGGGATTTAAAAGATCACATACTGATTCCCGGCCTCATCAACAGCCACGGCCATACACCCATGAGCCTTCTCAAGGGCTACGCCGATGACAAGGCGCTGAAAACCTGGCTTGAAGATCACATCTGGCCAGCCGAAGGCCAGCACGTATCAGCCCAATTTGTCGAGGACGGCACCAAGCTTTCTATGGCTGAAATGATTAAAAACGGCACCACCTGTTTTGCCGACATGTATTTTTTCCCAGAAGTGTCTGCCAAAGCTTGTGAGTCGGCCGGCATGCGGGCACAAATTACTATTCCAGTCATGGACTTCCCTACGGCCTGGGCCTCAGGGCCGGACGAATATTTTAGTAAGGGAGAGGTGGTATTAGACAACTTCAAAGACAGTGAGCTGGTCACCATAGGCTTCGGGCCACACGCCCCCTACACCGTGTCAGACGGCCCCATTAAAGACATAGTGAGACTGGCCGAAAAATGGCAGGCGCCCATACAAATCCACCTGCACGAGACCGCCTTTGAGGTGGAAGAAGCTATTAAAACTCTAGGCCAACGCCCAACAGAGCGCCTGCGTGACTTGGGCCTGCTGACCCCCAGCACACAGTGCGTGCACATGACCGAAATTGACGATACTGACATTGCCATTCTTCAAGAGAGTGGCGCGCACGTTGTGCACTGCCCTGAGTCCAACTTAAAACTGGCGAGCGGGTTTTGCCCCGTTGATAAATTGCAATCGAGCGGCATCAACGTTGCGCTGGGCACAGACGGCTCAGCCAGCAACAATGATCTCGACATGCTCGGGGAAATGCGCACCGCCGCAATGCTAGCCAAGGCCGTGTCAAAGAATGCCGAAGCACTCAGCGCCCACAAGGCACTGGAGATGGCCACAATGAATGGCGCCAAGGCCCTTGGCATTAGTCATTTGGTGGGCAGCCTGGAAGTGGGCAAGCGAGCCGACCTGTGCGCCATTGCCATGAGCGACTTAGCGCTCCAGCCCATTTACCATCCCATCTCCCAGCTTGTGTATTGTAACAACAGCCATAATGTCAGCCACGTTTGGGTGAATGGCAAGGCCTTACTGGCTGATCGCGCGCTACAAACTCTTGATGAGCAGGAGGTAATCGCTAGTGCAGTACGATGGGGCGAGACTATCGGCGCCACCGCCAACAACGATTAATACGCTCAAATTGAAACGAGAAGACTATGCAAAACACTAACACAGAGTCTGTGAACGCCAACGTCGACAGCGCCGAGGTGGCAAAGTTTGAAGCTTTGGCCAGCCGCTGGTGGGACCGCAATAGCGAGTTTAAACCGCTGCATGAGATTAACCCCTTGCGCGCAAACTACATTGACAGCCGCTCCCCTGTGGCTGGCCGCGCATTGCTTGACGTCGGCTGTGGCGGCGGCATTCTCACTGAGTCAATGGCTCAGCGAGGCGCAATTGCCACGGGCATCGACATGGGCGAGGCCCCTCTGGCTGTTGGGCGCTTACACGCATTAGAAAGTGAGCTTGAGGTCGATTACCAGCAGAGCACGGCTGAAAGTTTTGCGGAGCAGCACGATGAATCATTCGACATTGTGACCTGCCTTGAAATGCTGGAACACGTGCCAGACCCCGGCTCGGTAATTCAAGCTTGTGCGGCGATGACGAAACCGGGCGGCGACATTTATTTTTCTACGATCAACCGCAACCCCAAGGCTTATGCCTTTGCCATTTTAGGTGCGGAATATTTGTTAAAGATGCTTCCCAAAGGCACTCATGAGTACAGCAAGTTCATTCGCCCCTCGGAGTTAGGCAATTGGATTCGCAGTGCGGGGCTAGAATTAGTGGATATTACGGGGATGACTTACAACCCGATTACACGTAATTACAAGCTCGACCCCAATGATGTGTCGGTTAATTATCTGATCCACACTCGGAAGCCTGCATGACGCGCTTGAAGGCGGTGCTGTTCGATTTGGACGGCACGCTGTTGGATACAGCGCCCGACTTTATTCTTACTCTCAATGAAATGCTCGCTCGTCACAAGAAGCCCGGTATTGCGGCTGAGCGAATTCGCAATACGGTGTCGCAGGGAGCTCGAGCACTGGTAACGCTGGGTTTTGGCCTGGAGGAAGGCGATGAGGGTTTCGATGTTTTGCGGCAGGAGTTACTGG
>Ga0209081_1001363_pt1 | contig 14628 bp, 13 predicted proteins | sample GOMGulsemesocosm_4_FD_184636 | JGI IMG/M metagenome (GOLD analysis project Ga0209081, IMG submission 184636) | Methane-oxidizing microbial communities from mesocosms in the Gulf of Mexico - GOM15B Gulf of Mexico (SPAdes) (version 2) | ecosystem: Environmental > Aquatic > Marine > Cold seeps... | reverse complement strand
TTGGCGGATCGTTTATTAATTTTAATTCTTATATCTTATTACACAGGTTAAATCTTTATCCGTTGAAAATAAGTTATCAAAACCACTGCTTAAAATAATTTCTATTTTGTTATCGATTAATAAATAACGATCATGTGCATTTCTGAAGGTTTTTCTTGTATCGTGCTTTATGGTCCAACTTGTATTTATTTTTTTTATTTCAGAAGTTTTTTTTGTTAAATGACCATCATGTAATAATGTTATATTTTTCTGGGGAATGACCTGTTGAAAAAGCCTCTTAGTATTATTCCATTGATTACAAAAGTAAAAATCAAAAATTAAAATAAATTTTGCATCTGAACATAAGGCTGTTATTAACTGAATTGCTTTATCTCGATCTTCACCTATTTTAAAGGTTAAGGTGAAATTTTTTTCAACCTTATCATTATTAATATTAACGTAAGGATAGTCATATTTATCAGTATTTAAAATAAGTTTATAGCATGTTTTTTCGGCAAGTTCTTCTAAAGATTGAGTAATATAACCTGAGTTTGCTAGTGGTTGAAATAACGCTGTGTCTTCAATTCCAATACGTTTCAATTGATTAACACAGGTTAAATAAGGGCCATGATAATAGCTCAGAAATTTTTCAACAAGTTTGGGATCATCAAGTTTTCCTTGTTTAAAATTTAAAAATAACTGTAATAAATCATCACTTAAGACTAGGGAATAATCATTCATCCTATTTCTAATAGCTCTTGCAAGGTAGAATCAAAAAAACCTGACGGAAACATTACGTTTTCACCATTGCTGTCTATAAATTTCCCTAATGGGTTAATCTTTAACTCAATAAAATTCTCTTTTATCGAGGGTTTATAATAAATAATGGTACTTTTGGCTAATAAATTTTCTTTATATACTTCATATTTTACTTTATTAATTAAATGTTCGCTGTGAGTTTCAATAATTACCTGTATATTTCCATTGGCAATCCAAGTTAAGAACTCACCTAATCTGGCTTGTGCTTTTGGGTGTAAATGAATCTCTGGATTTTCAATTAATAATAAATCATCTTGTTTGCACATTAAAGAGACAACCAACACTTTTACTAAATAGCTATTCCCTGCACCTAAATTAAAAGGGCTTATATCATTGATTCCATCGCTATTAAATGACGCTTTAACATGGGTTGAGGTTATTTTTTCGGTTTGAAATGAAATATCTAAATCAAGGATGTAAGCTAACCATTTGTTAACCTGTGCTTTTAAGGTAAATCCTACCTGTTCAAACTTAACCAATCTCTCATCAAGCGGTTTATCTTTGTTTGATTCAAAATATCCAAAAACATATTCACCGTTACGTCCAATTTTCTGTCTTGAATTGATGAGTGCTAATTCTTCTTGTCCTATACGATTGGCTGATAAGTAATAAATGTTTTCTTCATAATTTAAGTGAAATGAGTTTGTATTCAAAGTTTCATTATTCATAGATAAAACAGACTTATCTATTGAAATACTTAATGATTTAGCATTTGTATATTTATTACGAATTTCTCTAAAATCAGAAAAATTAGCAACCAATGTGTTTAATGTTTCACTTTGTCGTGATGAAGAAAAACGACTAAATAATAAAATAGCTTGAATAACGGATGACTTACCTGTTGAGTTAGGCCCCGTTAATATTGTTAATGGTTTTAAATTAAATACCTGATTATTAATGCATTTGAAATTTTCAATTTCTAATTTATCCAGCATTTTTTAACCTAATCCGTATCGTGTTCACTTTATTAAATCGATATTCAACTCCTTTATTTGAGTCAATTACCCCCTTAAAATTGTTACTTTCATCCATTGAATTTTTAAGTTCTTCAATCTCTTTTTTTAATACAAGTCTATCGGTGTTAGCAGGTAAATCGATGCCTAACATATAGCTTAAACATTCAAACAAACCCATATTTATTGGACGTTTTTTGCTATGATTTTCATTGCTAAAACGAAATCCATCTTTTCCTAATATTTCATAGCAATTTTTCATTGATAACTTAAAAACCTCTGTTATACGATCAATTTTTTCATCATTAAAATTATTAATCTCTTTCATTACATCTGCTAAAAATTCATCAACATCACTTTTATAGTTTATAGAACCTAATTGCTTTGTTCGTAATAAATAAAACCCTAAAAAACGCAATACAATATATTTATCCTTCATACGCTTAGGTGAAATTGTCTTTCCTGTAGCTTTTAAAAAATAATTAGTTTTAACTAACTCATTTAAAAGGCATGTTGCTTTACCAAGGTATAACGCATTACGCATTTCTTGATTATTTAACTGTGTACCACCACGATTAACACGATCAAAAATATCGAATTTTACCCGTTCAGGGGTTGGATGCTGTACCGTGTACGCTAAGAATTGATAATCTTCTATTTTTGCTTGAAATTGAAAGCTTAATTTTGAAAATGTCTTATCATTTTCCTTCCTTAATCTGTTTAAATCTTTTAATTTAAACTTATCATTTAAAAAATCAAAAATACAACTTAACCTCTGTCTTCCATCAACCACTTGTTTTAAACCATGTTCATTTTCAAATAAATAAATGATTGGGATAGGAATGCCCATTAAAATGGATTCAATTAATTCTGATCTTTGTTGATTATTCCATACGCTAGATTGTCGTTGAAAGTCAGGGTTCATAACGAGTGTGTTACTTATTTCATAACGGCGTTTCAACTCAAAAATACTAAATTGTTCTTTAGTCATTTTAACTAAAATATCAGGATAATCATCAGAAGTATGATTGCCTAAAGATTTTTCGCTTTCACTATCTAGCTCATCAGGTTCAGGTTTCTCTGACTTATTACTTAAATTATTCATCGATACTAACCTCTATTTGGTCAATAGTTATTTCACCTGATAGAAGCTTAGGTAACAAGGTCTCCCTGAGCTTTGTTAAATCCTTATTAGACTCAATGTTTTCATTTATTAATTTAAATAACGGAGAAACAATAGAGTCATATTTTTTTAACAATTGATTGGATGGTTGGCAAAATATGTATTCTGGAACTGCTTTTTTACTTAAGTGTAAAACAGTCGTTCCTGTTGAGTGAGACTTCGTATGCGATTGAAATTTATCAGTCATAGCTAACCCATAAAGATAATATTTTAATAAGTCTGACTCAGGCCTAACTACTGCTACATCTAGGCTAATAACAAGATGACTGTATTTTTTATCACTAATTACCATTGCAGGTTTTCCAATTACATCAGCTGCTTGAGTTACATCTGTATAAGCAATAACTAAATCTCCTGCAAAAACCTCTTGTTCTTCTTTATATGTTCCTGTGTATTCTTTTAGACCATCTAACCTGTAGCCACCACCACGTTTAAAGGATTTTAATGTAACTAATGCTGTATTTGATGTGGAAAGTTCAGTGCTTTTATAAGATTTTCCTTTTATAGTTTTTGCTATATCTCTTATTTCTTTTTTACTCCATCCTTTCGGTATCAACCCCAATTCAGACTCTTCAAATTCATCAGGGAACAACTCCAATATTTTTTTAGACATACCTAATTCTTTAGCTATTGAGTCTAAATCGCCCCCTTCTTTTTTTAATTTCGCTTTGGCTTTTACTGGGTCCAAATCGACAAACCATGATTTGAATATGGCTTGGGCTAGGGCTTCTAGGGTTTGGTTAGTTTTCGTGTTTAGGGTGATTTTTCTAGATAAAGAATAATAAAATTTCACAACCTCATCTTGAATGTTTCTTTTCGGTAATTGTATATCAAGACTTCTAACAGCCTCTTTTGTTATAGTTTTTGTCACCGAACCATTAGCAAAACTTTTAACATATGTTTCATATATTTTTAAATAAATATACACATAAATTGGATTTGCTTTCTCAGTGTTAACTCTCAAAAGAAATAAATTCATAGCTAAAGAAACAGGCTTCTCCAATTCAGGTATCAAGTAACTTGACCCTGCATTGGCAATTTTATTCATTATTATATCGCCTCCGTACACTTTAGATTTAGATAAAAAATTATAGGCATGTTCTGTGATATATTTTAAAGATGAATCAAAATCATTTTTTTCAAAATTTGTAGTTCTTATCATTACTGCATAATCAGGTTCATCTAGCAGTTCAACATTCTCTTTTAACTTTTTATAAGCCCCATTAGCATGATAATCCGTTAATACTTCCAATAAAGAGCCAAGCTTAACTATTTCAAACTTCATACCTTAACTCCTTAAGACTAGCCTGAATCTCATCTTCTAAGCTTCTACCTTCTTTAAATTGTTCTTCCAATATAGACGTTAAACCATCGACTTTTTCCTTAATTGGAATTCCATCGTCTTCAACTTCTGCTGCTCCTACATAACGTCCTGGAGTAAGTACGAAGTCATGTTTTTTCATATCTTCAACTTTTGCCGAATAACAAAAACCTAACTCATCTTGGTAATCCTTCCCTTGCTGCCAGTTATGAAAGGTGTTCGCTATTTTTTTAATGTCATCGATAGAAAAATCTTTTAATACACGATCTTTCATATAACCTAAGTTACGCGCATCAACAAATAAGGTTTCACCTTGTCTGTTACGTTTTTGGTTTTTTTCTTGTTTGTTTTTAGTTAAAAACCAGATGCAGGCAGGGATTTGAGTGTTTGTAAAAAGTTGTCCAGGAAGAGCTACCATGCATTCAACTAGATCATCTTCTATTAAAGTTTTACGAATTTCACCTTCATTATTTGTCATGGAACTCATTGAGCCATTGGCTAATAAGAGTCCAATCGATCCGTTATTGTTGGTGTGATACAGCATGTGTTGTATCCAAGCATAATTCGCGTTACCTTTGGGTGGAATTCCATGAGTCCAGCGCTTATCGTCTTGTGACCCTCCCCACTCCTTTTGATTAAATGGGGGATTTGCGATTACGAAATCAGCTCTTAAATCAGGGTGCTGGTCGTTGTTAAGTGTATCTGTTGGTTCTTTACCTAAGTTAAACTCAATCCCCCTGATGACCATGTTCATCGCGGCTAACTTCCATGTCGTCGGATTTGATTCTTGACCGTAAATCGAAATTTCACCAATGCTTCCACCGTGCTCCTTAATGAAATTTTCTGATGAAATAAAGAAACCACCCGATCCACAAGCAGGATCATAAACCCGACCTTTGTAAGGCTCTAAGCATTCAATAATAGTGGTTACAATGCTTTTTGGCGTATAGAACTCTCCACCTCGCTTTCCTTCTGCACTTGCGAAATTCCCTAAAAAATATTCATAAACATGACCTAAAATATCTTTAGAAGACATTGTATTGTGATCAAAAGGTATTGATGAAACAAGGTCGATAAGTCCTGTTAATTTACTTGATTCGAGTTGTAATCTTCCATAGTCTTTATTGAGAATATTTTTTAATTTTGGATTATCTTTTTCGATAGCTTCCATCGCGTCATCAAGAAGTTTGCCAACCCCTTTGAATTCTCCACCCCATGATAAAGGCGAGCCTAGCGATAATTTAGATGATGATTTTAAATTATCCCATCTAGCCGCTTCAGGAACCCAGAAAATATTAGCTTCCGTATAAGCGTCTCGATCTTCAAGCTCTTCTAGTAAAAGCTCTGCGTCTCCATCTAAGTAATCTTGATGTTCAGGATCAGTAAATTCTTTTTCTAATTGATTTCTGCGCTCTATAAATGAATCACTGACATATTTTAAAAAAATTAACCCTAAGACAACATGCTTATATTCTGATGAATTTAAGTTGCTTCTTAGTTGTTCAGCTGAATTCCATAGCTTTTTTTCTAAACTAGAAATAAAGGATTGTTCATCTTTTTCTTCTGTTGTCATTTTTTAAAATTTCCTATAATAATTATTTTTTTATGTCTTTAAGTATGGTGTAAATAGTTTGTCGCGTAACACCGAAATGTTTTGCTATATCAGATTTTAATGCGCCGCCAATGAACATTGTTATTGCCATTTCTTTTTGTTTTTCATCAAGCGCTGCGGGTCTGCCGCCAATTCTTCCATTTTTCCTCGCAACTTCTAAACCTGCTTTGACTCTATCTTGAATTAATGACCGCTCGAATTCAGCTAAGGAACCAAAAATATTGAAAATCAATTTTCCTGTGCTGGTGGTTGTATCAATCGCTTCTGTTAATGAAGTAAAGCCGATTTCTTTTTTTTCTAAATCATTTACCACTTCTAATAAGTGCTGAAGTGACCGACCTAGACGATCAAGTTTCCATACAATAAGGACATCACCCTTCCGAAGCGATTTAAGGCACTGTTCTAGCTCAACTCTATCCTTCTTGACTCCAGATGCTTTTTCTTCATATATTTTTTCGCAACCAGCCGCATTTAGCGCATCTATTTGTAATGCGGTATCTTGTGATGATATTGAGACTCGTGCATATCCTATTTTCATGTATTTACTTTTTTAACAATGGTTTTATTAACAATATCATACTATTGATTTTTTAACAGCCTTTTTTAACATTATTCACTATAAATACGGTTTTGTTAATAGCTGTTCTTTCTTACAGACTGGTACGTTAAAAATACAGGTGTTTTTTTAACATCACTTAAATGCTAAAGCATATATCTTTTAGCACTATTTAATCTTTATTTTTTATTAAACGGTACAGAATAAAAGTGTTTTTTATATTTAAAGTGCAAAAAAGATCCTTTTTTTAAGAAAAATACTTAAATTTTTTTCTTATTTTTTTTAGAAAAAATTGAAAGTTGGAAAACGCTGCAAGATAGATAGATAAAGAGATTGAACATGATTGAAAATATTTTATTTTGCTATTATATATAAAAAAAAACAATATTAGCAAAAAGGGCTATCGCCCAAAGCGTAAAAACATGGGGTTCTCTCTTCGGCAGAAATGGATACAGGTCTTTTCATATGCATCTTTTTTATATTGATGAAAAAAAAATTATGGAGGTATTTTTTTCTATTTTATTCAGTAAAATCAGTCTTTTTTATTATTTTTCACTAATTTTGAAAAAAATGATGATTTTTAGTCTTTTAAGTGTAAATTTACACTTATTTACTGTAAATCTGTAACTATAATTTATAATAAAAGTGTAAATTACGGTTTTTACAGTTACAGTGTAAACCGTAACTATTTTGTTTGTTTTTACAATAATACATAAATGCTCAATAAAACTGAGTGTTTATGCTGTTTTATGAATTTCAGATGCTCCATATATTTTTTTTAAAAAAAAAGATAGTAAAAGATGTACTAAGATAATAAAAGTATAACTTAGTATATCTTCTATTATCTTTTAGTATCTTTTGTAGTAAAATAGAATTTTTAATTTAGAGAAAATTATGATCATATTAGTGGGTAGTCAAAAAGGAGGTTGCGGTAAATCAACGATTGCAACGAATATTGCAGCTGCACTTGCAGTGCAAGGAAAAGATGTGATGTTGGTTGATGCAGATCGTCAGGGTTCGAGTTCAAATTGGTTTTTAGATCGATCTGAGAATGAAGATTTAGCACCTGTGCATTCAGTTCAAAAACTTGACGATGTAAGGGTTTCAATACTTGATTTAAGTAAACGATATGAGTATGTAATCATTGATGCTGCAGGAAGAGATTCGCAAGAATTAAGAACATCTATGATGGTTGCTGATGTATTTGTTATGCCAGTTCGCCCCTCTCAATTTGATCTTGATACAGTACCTAACATGCGTAAAATATATAATGATGCAAAAATTTTAAATGGCGAACTAAAATTTTTATCGGTGATCATGATGGGGCCAACAAATCCGATTATTAATGAATCAAGTGATGCTCAAGAGTTTTTTAAAAATTATCCCGAGATAACTTTATTAAAAACGATTATCTGCGAAAGAAAAGTTTATCGGGATGCAATAAGCGGGGTTGGAAAAGGTGTGGTTGAACTGGATAACGCTAAAGCGAAAAAAGAAATAAATGATTTGTTGAGTGAGATTATTTAATGAAATTCAAAGATAGAACAATAAAAAGTGACGAAGATGTCGCCGCCGAGGAAAAATTTATTTCAGGTGCGGATAAAACAGCTGATGAAGTAGAAAAAGAAGAAGAAATTGTAAAATTAGATCCGAATGCTGTACGAAAAAAGCAATTAGGAATAAAAGTAAATGACTATGAAATGCTGTTACTGCAACGTTTAGCAGATAAAACAGATCGAACCATTTCGGCCACAATTCGATATGCAATAAATAAAGCGATCAAGGATCACAGTGTTAAAAAGCGACAATAAAAGTATAACTTAGTATATCTTTTATTATCTTAGTATAACTTTTACTATCTTTTTTTTGCTTTATTAACAATCAATTAAAAATTAAAAGAGAAGAATGTTAGACGCTTTATTATTAATCAGTTATAATCATAATAATCGCTTAGAAACCTTATGAAAATAAAGTTTCAGGCATAAAAAAAGCAGCTACTTGCAAAACAAATAGCTGCTTTTTTAAATTCTTTCAACCCTTTTAAAGACCGTTTTCTTGGCGGATCTCTGTCTTTAAAGGATAAATACAATAAGGGATAACTAAAACATTCAAATTTAATTATAACCTATTTTTTTATTCAAACAAATAAATCCTCTAAAATTTACTGTTTGAGCTGATATTTTAACACCATAAAATATCTAAATAAAGAGAAATATATCTAATTTGAGTGTTTTTTTTAAACATTCATGAAAAATACAAACTTAAAATTAAAAAATCTTTGCGGTGACACTACTGGATTTATCGACTTAGATAAAAAAACATCTCAGCTAGAAAATGGCAAAACAGGCTATTTTTATCATAAAGGTCAATCTGATCGAACATGGATAACAACGCCTGAATTTTTTCAACATCTCTCTAAACAAACGAATGCAACAATATATGTTTGTCCACGAACAGTTGATGCTAAAGATGTCGCTTCTTTACTAAAAGACAATGGCGAACAATTCAACCTATATCTACCAAATTTCTGCCACCTTTGGCATAGGTTCGCTGTAGAGCAACGAATTTCATTTGTTCATACTTCTGATGAAAAGCTTAATTTTCGTTATTTAACACGAGAAAAAACAGCTATTTCTGAAGAAAAATTATTTATTGATAATGACCTAATTAAATCTCCTGGGGGCATCACAATTGCTTCTACTTCTATCTCAGCTCATTATCAAAATCATTTGCTCGGGGGCGCAATATCTGCGACTTCTAATGCTGTTTTAGGTTATAAAAAAATATATTTTCAAACAAAATATCCGGATTTTTATAAAAAAATTGAAAGTTTAAAACACTCTAATAAAGAGCGTTCTGCCTTTAAATTTCTTGATTCAAAAATTAATGAAAAATTGAATGAACAAGTTTCTTTTTCTGATGCTTTTAAATCGATTGATTCATCTGAAGTTGAGCATATGAAAGACGGGGTATTTCTCTGGAATCAGGTTGAAGGCTCTGGAAAAACGGGGGCTATCGCTAATTCTTTAGAAAAAGGTTTTGGTAGATTTTTAGCTACATCGAATACAGAAGCACTTATTGCTGAATTAGCTAATAGATTAAATTGTGTAAGTTATAAAAACATTCCTGCGATTAAAGCGGGATTTCATTTTAATCGCGTTGCAACGTGTCTGAATAGTTTTACAAACCCAGTGATATCAGCGTTTAGTCATGATTTGGATTGTGTGTTTTTTGATGAATTCTTGTCTATTTTAGATGCCTTGGCCTCAGGTAAGCATATCTCAGAAACTGAACGACCACGACTTTTAGAAGAAGTTACTCGTATTATAAAAGATACACCGAAAATCATGATCGCTGATGCCAATCTAAATCAAGCAGCTGTCGAGTTTATTAAATCCATTCGAAATGACATTAATGTTGTTAATTTTGACTATAAAATTTATAAAAAACCTAATGCCATTTTTTATGATTCTCAAGAAAAAATAGTACAAAAAATTATCGATAAAGCGGCTGCTTCTAATGAATGTATTACCGTATTTACGGATACAAAAAAAATGGCGCTTACTCTCGAAAAAGTGCTTTTAAAGTCTGTTAAAAATCTTGAACCCGAACAGATCGCATTGCTTCATGCCGAAAATAAAGCAGGAGATGAGTTTAGATCTTACGATAAAAAATTCTGGGATGATATTGATAGAAACCTAAAAAAATACAAAATAATGATTTCATCTCCAGTGATAGGGTCTGGAATATCTCTTGAAAAAAACATTGATGAAAATACATTTTGTTTGTTTTCAGGACATTTAAATGTACCTTCCTATCTTCAACAGATAGCAAGAAATAGAATGACTACAAATCTTCACATTTATTTTGATGAGCGTTCAGAATACGAGCATCAGCTCATTAATAAAGAACAAAAGCTATCTCTTATCAGTTCTTATGGTGCTCTTGATGTTTTTAATTTAACTCGTAAGCAAACAGAAGAAAACATTAAATCTAATAAAATTGAATATTTTATGCGAGCCATGTTAAGAAAAGGATACTCTTTGTCTTGGAATCAAAAAAATGAACTTACATCAGAAATTGATTTAAAAAAATGTGCTAAGGAAGTTAAAAATGATCACGTTGTAGCTGTTCAAAATTCTTCTGACAATGCTATTTTAGATCCTATTCATCATTCTAAACTATCAAGGAAATCAAGGACTACACAAGCTGAAAGTGATGAACTGACACGTTTTAATCTAGCTAGAACTTTTTTTGAAAGTCCTGATATTAATACCAAAGAAAAAATAGATGTACTGCCAGAAGCATTCAAAATTTTACGAAATTTAGAGCTCATTAGAACTGCTTTACCAACAGTAAAAAAACTAGATGAAGAAGATTCAGCTATTGCTAGTAAAAAACGTCATTACGTTAATAAACGCGATATGTTGCTAATCTTAAGAAGATCTCAATCTCCATCCAAAACAGTTTGTAAAAACATTATTAAAGAATTTATTTCTAATGCTCCTAAGTACCAGCTATTAATTTCCGCAAATATTGGATATTGGAAAAAAGAATTTGAAACGATAGATCATATCAAGATCGTAAGTAAATTATGCAAAATCCACTTTGGTTTTGAAATAATAAAAAAAGGAAAAGAGATCAAAATAAAATATCATTTTGACTTCAGAAAGGTTGATAAAAAGAGAGCAGAAAAGAACTTTTCAATTCTCAAAAATAGCATCGAAAATGACCAAATTTTTTATGATTTTTTTCAGAAAAAATTAGAAAGTGAAAATCGCTATAAGGCTTATACTCAAAGGGCTGTAGCATGATGGAAAACATTTTATTTTGCTATTATATATAAAAAAATAATTATTCAGTAAAAGCGCTATCGCGCTAAAGCGTAACGACACGGTTTCTTCTTCTGCAGAAATGATGCAGACAGTAAGTGTCATCTTATTTTTATGCTACCTAATTGATCTTAAGAGTAGGTTAGGTGGTAGCAGGCGAAGGATTAAGTATTGATTTATTTACTGCTAAAATATATATCTTATAGCAGTAAAAAGGAACTAAATATGAGTAAATTTACGGTTAAAACAACCGATATATTTGAGATTTATACAGTAAAGGTTAAATCTTTATTTAAGAAGATTGATGTTGTTAAATTTGATCCAGAAAATGATACAACATTTAAACAAAGCACATCAGAAACTGCATCCTACGCAGCTGAGATTTCAGCTGTATCCAAAAATTCGAAATCAGTATTTTTAATATTTCATTTATACAAAATAAAAGAGATAGAAAAAATAGATATGACACCAACATTGGCTAAAAATATTTTAAGAAAAATTGTAGGGAAAGGGAAAGGAGTTTCGTTTTCAACGTTATTAAATAATTTTGCAATCGATGAGCGAACATCAAAAGATAAATCAAAAGATTTTGAAAAAATAGATTATATCTGTGAAAAATATAGTTACATAAAGGATGAATTAAAAGTTTTTATGAATGAATTAAGCAAGATAAGAAAAAAAGTTAAGGGAAATTAAAATACTAAAAGATATATTTTTTAGCATGAAATATATCCATATCTGCTTTTTTTGTTTATTTGAGTGAAGAAGTGATAAAAATATCTATATTAAGTGTAAATTTACAGTTTATGTATTAACTAGATTTATTTATAATGATATAATAAGTGTAAATTACAGTTTTACAGTTACACTGTAAATTTACATTTATTATAACATTTATAGGTATTGAAAATGAGTGAAGAAGAAGAAGAAAAAAAGAGAGTTAAATTTGAAGATGTTGTTAATGCATTAACTAAAGATAGTGATGGTAATGATCTGGTTGAAGCGATCAATCCTTTTGAGACTAATTCCGCAAAAATCAGAGAAATCATCGGTTCTGGCGGGCTCGGTACAATTCAAAAGCACTTAGGTACTATTCGTGAAAATGTTAGTAAAGATCGAATAGAAGCCTTAGATGTTTCAGAATCTGAAACACCTAACGCTCCTAAAGAGCTAATTAAATCAATTTGGGAATCAGCATGGAAATCAGCTCAAGTTGCTACTTTGTCCCGCATTGAAAGATTAACTGTTGAACGTGATGGTTTAAAATTAAAAGCAGATACACAAGCGAATGATATTGAAAGCTTAAGCGATCAGGTTGATGAGCTTGAATCAAATGTAACTGATTTACAAAATGATATTGTAAATAATAAAGTTTTGGTTGAAAAAATAGAAGCTGATGCAGAACAAAATATTGAAAACGTAAGAACAGAATTAACGAATGAAAATATTCTTTTAGAAGAATCAAAAGGATCGATTGAAAAGAATTTAATGGAGTTAAAGCATGAAGTTGAATCTGTAAAAAAAGATGCATTACATCAAAAAGAACTTTCTGATAGAGATGCTGAAATTGTTAAAACAACAATGCAATCAACGATTGATAACTTGAATGAAAAGGTGTCTGAATTAAAAGCAATGAGAATTTCAGAATTAAAAGATATGAAAGAAGTCGATATTTCTAGTAAATGAATCACGATCCTATGCACTTATTTTAAACACTAAGTACATAGGATGCTGAAAAAAAAGAAACCATATCTTTACGTTTTTGAGCGATAGCGATTTATTTTAAAGAATAAATTATTTTAAATAAAGATGTTTTTTACAGTATGATTTAATTGTTTTTTTACTTATTTTTAGCTGAAATGTTTCTTTTAAAATAGTTTGAATATTTTCATAAGATATTTCTTTTGATTGTATTTTTTCTTTATTTTGTAATAAAACATTCCTTAAATCCTCAAGTTGGTCTTTTATTTTTTCTTTTTTTATCATAATTTAGTTAGGTTTTTATTTACTAGTTAGTATATATTCAAAAGTTATTTATGTTAAATATTAACTATTTTTGATTTTTACGATAATATTAATATATAGTTTTTCTTTTTATAGGCACGTCAGCCATTGTTTAACATTTTTTCGCTACGCTACAAAATATTAAAAATGGCCTGTGCTTTAGGTTGCACCTAAAAACCGCTAAAAGATAAAAAAACAACTGCATACGCGAGGATTTATGTTATGAGTGAAAATGAAAAAGAAAATAAAAATATTCATGTCGCAACAAGAATGACAAAAAGTGAGTATGCAGAATTTTCATTAAAAAATATGAATTCTGATGGTGAAAAAATAATAAGCGAATCTGAATTTATTAGACAGTCATTATTGAAATCTGAAATTAAAATAAATGATTCTGAAGTTGAACAGTACAAATGTTTTATTTTAGGAAAAATAAGTAACAATGTTAATCAAATTGCAAAGCGATTAAATGAAGATAATCAGTTAAATAAAATAAATGAAGATAGTTATAAAAAAGTTTTATCAGAGTTGGTTAAGTTGAATGAAAGTGTTGTTAAATTAAGTAGCTCAATTTAACTTTATGTTGATAAGAATAACAAAAAATGTATCGGGAATTGAACATTATTTGGAAACAGGGAAAAAAGCAGGAAGGGATAAATCTCGTGATGAACTAGATAAACGAGTTTATTTATCTGGTGATATGCATGCTTTTTCTGAAGCAGTTAAATACACACAAAAAAATAAAAAATGGAAGGATAATTATTTTCATTTAACAGCTTCTTTTGCTATTGAAAATAATGATTTAGATGATGAAACTTTAAGAAGAATTACAGATGATTTACTCGATTATTATTTTTGTGATTATGATAAAAATGATTTGATTTATGAATGTGAAGCGCATAGACCTATCATTCAAAGTGATGTTGATAAGACAACTGGTGAGCTTCATCAACGAGTAATGCATTTTCATTTGGGTTTTTCAATGTTGGATGTAACAACCAATAATCAAATAAGAATGATTCCTTTTAAATTAGAATCTGATAGAGCTTTTCAGTCATTTTTAGCTGAAAAATATGATTTAGTTGATCCAGCAGATAAAAAAAGAAAATTACAGCAAACGAAAAAAGAAATTATTTCAAGATGGAATAGCAATACAGATATCGTAAGTAAACAAACAAAAGTTTCTGAATTAAGAAGTGTTTTTAAAGAAGTTTTAGAGGGTGTTGAAAGTATTGATGAAGTTGTAAAAGAACTTTATAAGCTTGATTTTGTTGATTCTGTAGCGTTTAAGGTTCAAAAAAAATCAGGTAATAAATATCTACAAGTTAAAACTTCACTCGGAACAAGAAATATAAATTTACGCGGTAAA
>Ga0209081_1001355_pt1 | contig 14671 bp, 14 predicted proteins | sample GOMGulsemesocosm_4_FD_184636 | JGI IMG/M metagenome (GOLD analysis project Ga0209081, IMG submission 184636) | Methane-oxidizing microbial communities from mesocosms in the Gulf of Mexico - GOM15B Gulf of Mexico (SPAdes) (version 2) | ecosystem: Environmental > Aquatic > Marine > Cold seeps... | reverse complement strand
ATAAAGAACTGCACAGCGCCTTCTCTAATTTGGTGTTTAACGCCGTTAAATACTCGCCCGCGAATAATGATGTCACCATCGTGGTAACCCAAGACCCTCATGGTTTGCGAGTAGCGGTTAAAGATACAGGCGAAGGCATAGATCCGGTACATCTGCCGAGACTCACCGAACGTTTTTATCGAGTTGATAGTAGTCGCCACGCGGACACCGGCGGCACAGGCCTGGGTTTGGCTATTGTGAAGCATGTCTTGCTGCGCCATGGCGCGACGCTGGATGTTCAGAGTCAAGTCGGCAAAGGTAGTGTCTTTACGTGTATTTTCCCTATTCAACGCTTGAGCACTCTGTCACAAGAGGTTGAATAGTCATTAGTTTCTATTCTCGATAGAGTATTCTCTGCTTTTTATATCCTGCCGTAATGTTTTACAAGAAAGGGGCCGTGAATTTTAATAGTCACGGCCCCTTTCTTGTTGCAAAGATTGTATATCGAAAATTTTATTTAGATGACCATAATGCCGTCAGCTTCGACCATTGCACCTTTAGGTAACTGCTTAACACCCACCGCCGCACGAGCCGGATACGGTTGTTCGAAGTATTCCGCCATCACTTGATTGACCGTCGGGAAATTAGCTAAGTCTTCCATAAAGATACCGAGCTTAACGATATCGTTTAAGGTGCCGCCAGCCTCTTCACATACGGCTCTTAAGTTCTTGAACATCTGGTGGGCTTGAGTAGCAAAGTCGCCTTCGACCAATTTCATGGTGGTTGGGTCGAGTGGGATTTGGCCCGACAAATAAACCGTATTGTTTACTTTTACCGCCTGTGAATAAGTACCGATAGCGGCTGGTGCATTTTGCGTTGAAATAATGGCTTTATTGGTGCTCATGGTGATGTCCTTAATAAACTGAGTGAGACGTGCTTTCGCGTTATGGAGCTTGCGATTATTTGGCGAAAGTTACGTCTAATTTTACTGTTAGTTTTTACTTCGAGTGATCTTAATGACGGCGTTTAGAAGCTTGAGTCGACGCATAATTGTGGCTAGGTGTACTCGATTGTGTACTCCAAGGCAGAATTTAATAACCGAATTGTGAGCGTCTTTTTCGTCGACATTGACCTGTTCGATGTTGCCGCCGAGCTCAGCGATACGTGTCGCCAAAGAGGCAATAATGCCTCGCTCCGATTGAACCTCTACGCGCATATCGGCGAGAAATTCACCGGTTACCGTCGGTGCCCAATTGACGGCACTGACCTTCTCAGGATTGTCTCGTAAATCGGCAATATTACGACAAGTATCTCGATGAACCACCAAGCCCTTGCCGGCGCTGATGTGGCCGATGATGGGATCGCCTGGAATGGGTCGGCAACAGCGCGCAAAACTAATCATCAGGCCGTCGGTAGAATCGATCATTAGCGGCGAATAAATGTTGGCGCTACTACCTTCTCCACTTTCATCATTGGAAAGAATTTTAGCCACGGCATGCGCGATGCGATTGCCCAAACCAATGTCTTCTAATAACGAATCTAAGGTGGCGCAATTGGTTGAGCCCAACAACATCTCTGTTTGTTCTTCAGATAAATTGTTCAAATCTACCTTTTCGTCTTGCAGGGCACGGCTCAGCATACGCTGTCCCAACTCAATGGATTCGTGGTGGCGCTGGTTCTTCAAAAAGTGACGAATACCTGAGCGCGCTCGACCAGAGGTGACAAAGTTCAACCAATTGGGGTTGGGTTGAGCGCCCGCCGAAGTAATGATTGAAATCTTTTGTCCACTTTGCAGCGGTTGAGACAGGGGCGCCAAACGCTCATTGATACGACAGGCGACGCAGCGATGACCAACATCGGTGTGTACGGCGTAAGCAAAATCGACCGGCGTTGCGCCCGAGGGTAATTCAACGATTTTTCCCTTTGGGGTAAAGACGTAAACTTCATCGGGGAACAAATCGATTTTTACGTTCTCAATAAACTCGAGAGAATCGCCCGCCCGCTGCTGCATCTCGAGTAGGCCTTGAATCCATTGGCGCGCCCGCGCGTGGCTACCGCTGGGCACATCGTCACTGCCGTCTGACTTGTACAACCAATGAGCGGCGATACCCGAGTTGGCCATTTCGTCCATTTCTTTGGTGCGAATTTGTACTTCAATCGGCACGCCGTGCATTCCCACTAAAACCGTGTGTAACGACTGGTAGCCGTTGGCTTTTGGGATAGCGATATAATCTTTGAATTCGGTGATAACCGGCTTGTAGAGATTGTGTACTGCGCCCAGTACGCGATAACAGGTATCGACACTGTCAACGATAATACGAAAGGCGTAGACGTCCATGATTTCGTTGAACGACTTCTTCTTGTTGCGCATCTTTTGATAAATGCTGAACAGGTGTTTTTCTCGCCCAATTACCAGAGAATTAATATTCTCGCGCTCGAGGCGCAGTTCAATGGCGTTTTGAATTTTTTCGACCAGCTCTTTGCGATTACCGCGAGCGGTTTTTAAGGCGGTTTGCAGGCGTTCGCTGCGCAGTGGGTACATAGCCGCGAAGCCGCGATTTTCTAACTCTAGACGAATATTATTCATACCCAAGCGCTGGGCAATGGGGGCGTAAATCTCTAGGGTTTCTTTGGCGATGCGGCGTTTCTTTTCAGCCTTGAGTGCGCCCAGGGTACGCATATTGTGCAGTCGATCGGCGAGCTTGACCAAAATGACGCGAATGTCTTTGGCCATCGCCAAGGCCATTTTTTGGAAGTTTTCAGCCTGCTTTTGCGCTTGAGTTTCAAACTCGAATTGAGTCAGTTTACTCACGCCATCGACGAGCTCTGCCACCGGTTCGCCAAACTGTTCGGTAAGAGCCTCTTTGGAAATGGTGGTGTCTTCAATCACATCGTGCAACATGGCGGCCATGAGGCTCTGATGATCCATGTGCATGCCGGCTAGAATATTGGCGACTTCTAAAGGATGGGTGACGTAGGGTTCGCCGCTGCGACGTGTCTGCCCTTCGTGGGCTTGCTCGGCATAAAAATATGCGCGTTTAACACCGCTGATTTGCTGGGGTTCTAGATAGGAGCTGAGCCGGTGGCCCAAGGACTCAAGTGTTTGCATCGGGGTCCTGTTTGCTTGAGTAAAAAAATCGGGGCCTGATGTCTTAATCAAGGCCCCGATTTTTTGGGTGTCTTACAACTGCGGAGCAGAGGTATCAATGACCAATTCTTCGAAGTCGTCCTGCTCTTCTTTTTGAGTCAGGATGCTGGCATCGATATAACCTTCTTCAATTTCGCGCAGAGCCAAAACCGTAGGCTTATCGTTCTCTGCTGGAACCATTGGCTCTTTACCGCCAGTCGCCAACTGACGAGCGCGCTTGCTGCTGACCAAAACCAGTTCAAAACGGTTGTCTACGTGATCGAGACAATCTTCTACAGTAATACGAGCCATGTGTGCCTTTACCTTTTGCTATGCCCAATGAGGGCGGGTTGTCACTATCATTCCCTTTATATAGGGCATTTAGACGCAATTGTCAGGTCTATACCCCATCCCTCATTGATCGAGGCTGGAAAAAGTCGGCCAGTGTACGCAAAACGATCAATCAGGACAATAGCGAAGACAGCAATTGCTCGTGTCTTTGCTGCTGATTATCGAGTGTGAGACGCTGGCTTAATAAAATCGCTTTGAATTCAGACAAGGCGATGTCGAAATCGTCGTTGATAATAACATAATGGCCTTCAACATAGTGCGACATCTCGTTGATTGCCTCTTGCATGCGAGCATCAATGATATTGCTGTCGTCTTGGCCGCGACCGGTGAGGCGGCGAGTTAGCTCTTCGCGAGACGGTGGCAATATAAACACACTCATAGTCTCCGCAATCAAGCGACGCACCTGCTGAGCACCTTGCCAATCAATCTCGAGAATGACATCGGTGCCGCTCGCTAGGGTGTCTTTCACCCACTGAGTTGAGGTGCCGTAGAGATTGCCAAATACCTCGGCGTGCTCCAAAAAGGCGCTGTCACCAATCATTTCAACAAAAGTCTCTCGCTCGGTGAAATGGTAGTTGACGCCATCTTCCTCACCCGGACGCATAGCGCGGGTGGTATGAGAGACAGACACACGCACGTTGTCAGTGCTCTCGACCAAAGCTTGAACCAAGCTGGTTTTGCCCGCGCCAGACGGGGCGGAAACTGTGTATAAAGTACCGCGTGAGCTCATCGAATCAGGGCCTCAGTATGGTTGCAGAGACGCGCTGCGCGCCTCATCGAGTTTTCATTGTGTATGGATGGTGGGTGCCTGCGCAACAGTATCATCGCTATTCAATATTTTGGATCCAAATATTGATTGTTGCTTTTAATTCTATGTTTATTAGTAGTTTAAAGTCTTTATTTGTATTTTAACCATCACAAATTTAAACCTTAAGCACGGGTAGGAAACAGTCAGCCTATTACCTGAATGCAAAGTGCTGCTGCCACGACAAAATACCAGTTTTCAAAGTCTTTAGCTAGGTGGGCTAGTGTTTTCTCCATAATTATGGACCGTATTGTATCCATAGTTTACGAAACTTGTCTATAATAGACATTATTGTATCCTTTTTGGGGTGTGTATGAATTTTCCACTTTTAGATGATACCGATGTTAGCCAAGCTTTTGCTACTCATCTGCGTGGTTTGCGTAAGCAAGCCAAGTTATCGCGAGAGGCGCTTGCCAAGCGCAGCTGTGTGCCCGCATCTACTATCAAAAAATTTGAGCTCACGGGGCAAATTTCATTTCGTCAATTACTGCTGTTGTGGCAGTCATTGGATTCACTTGATCGGCTTTACCAGCTGACACAAGCAAGCTCTGATCGTTCAACTTTACCGACCAGTATTGAAGAGGTGCTCAAAGATGAACTTTAAATCAATTCAGAGGTTGGATGTTCAGCGTACACTCACCACGGGGGAGGTTGTTCCGGTGGGCGTACTGGCTCAAAACCGCCAAGGGGTTTTCTTCCAGTACCATGAAAACTATATCGGGAAGTTTGGCAATTTATCCCCCTTTACTCTACAAGGTGATGCGCGGCTACAGCCTGCACCGAAACAACCACATCAAGGTATCCATGGCGTTTTTGGCGATAGCCTTCCCGATGGCTGGGGATTACTGCTGCAAGATCGCGTGTTCCGCCAACAAGGTATTCTACCTGCGCAAGTGACCGCTATGGATAGACTGGCTTTTGTTGGGTACCAAGGGATGGGGGCCTTGTCTTTTACGCCCGCATCGGAGTTCTCATTAGATCAACGCTCAGATATTGATTTGGCAACACTAGGGTTGGGAGCACAAACGGTATTTGATCAATCGGTTCTTGACGATAACGAGACGGATGACTTAGACGGTAACACCGAACAGGTACTGGCGACCTTGGTTGCCGTGGGAAGTTCTGGCGGCGCTCGCCCCAAAGCTCAAATCTATATGCCAGCTGGGGATGCGAAGCATTGCTGTACTTATGCGCAGCCAGGGGATGAAGCTTGGTTGGTTAAGTTTACCTCGAAGAACTTGGCACTTGGTCATGAAGAGGGATTGTGTGAAGCCGCCTATTTACAAATGGCCAAGCAGGCAAAATGTCAGCCGCCTATTTGGCAGTTAATCGAGGCACCGACAAGCAGTGGTGCCTTAGCTTGGCTAGCGTTAAAGCGTTTTGACTATTTACCCAATAAACAAGAGCAGCCATCTAATTTAGGTGGTCCAAACCTGCAAGGCGCAGGGCGCTTGCATATGCACAGCGCTTGCGGCCTATTGGATGCCGACTTTCGCACTCCCAGTCTAGATTATAGCGACCTCATTAAAGCTAGCCGACAATTGTGTAAATCACCTGCTGCGGGGCAGCTTCAATTTCGTCGCGCTATCTTTAATTTATTTGCGGCTAACCAAGATGATCACAGTAAAAACTGGGGCTTTTTGCAAGAGGATGATGGTAACTGGCAACTCGCACCTTTCTACGATGTCACGTTTAGCCCTCACCCCTTTAACGAACATGCAACGGCCTTTGCTGGGTACGGAAAAGCGCCGCCACTCAAAGTGATGCAAAAGCTGGCTGCCAGTGCGGGCTTTGCTAATTGGAAAGACGCGCAACTTTGTATCAATGAAGTGGTCGAGGCAATTAGCCAGTTTACGCGCCTTGCTCAGCAGCATGAGATCAGCAAGACAACCTTGTTAGCGATAGAGAAAACACTGGTTCAACGAAGACAAGAAAACGCGGCACTTTTTCTTTAAAGTTACGTTGAGTTAAGTTATATAAACGAGTTGTCAAATATGAAACTAGGCCGAAATGAACCTTGCCCGTGTGGTAGTGGTAAGAAATACAAACGCTGTTGTATGAACAGTGTCTCTAAACAGCACGTATCTATGGTGGATGATATTGAGCACGTTGTTGCGATGAATCCTAACTTGTCTTTAGATGAACTTAATGTCGTTGCAGAGCAAAAAGTTAAGGCAGCGAATAATCGCCCTCAACCTGACTTTTGTGGCTTATCTCCCACACAAATGAGTAATTGGTTATATGCGCCTTTCAATGAGTTGGAATGGGTCAAAATAAGCACGCCAGAGGATTTTAGGGCGAGCCCAGTGATGCGCTATTTAGAGTTAATTTTAAATGAAGCCATGCACAATAATGGCTCCTTTAAAGCCACCAGCAAAGGTAACTTGCCCACAAAATTGGTTAAGCAAGCCAGCGAATTATTGCCTGAGTTTCCAGTGTCTCAATTTGAACGACATATCAGCATCAGCGAATACGCAGGCAGTAACGAAGATAAGTTCAATGCACTGCACTATAGCCGAATGTTGGCGGAGATAGCTGGCATCATTTATCCTCGTAGTGGCCGCTATCACGTAAAAAAGACTGCACAAAAACAGTATCAAGCACAAGGCATTCAGGCTTTCTTTATCCCCATGCTTGAAGCGGCAACCTGTCAGTATAATTGGGGCTATTTAGATGGATGGGAGCACGATATTGATTTAAGAGCCTTTTGGCTGTTTATGCTTTGGCGCTTGCAAACTCATGCCAGTGTTGAAAAGTTGATTGAAGAAGTGATTACCGCATTCCCTGATTTATTACTGAAATGTTCTGAGGATAAGTACTCTTCACCAAGTCAATTAATAGGCGCTTTGGTTGAGTCGCGCTTTATTGACCGATTCTTAGAGTTTTGGGGATTTGTTACGGTTGAGCCTAAACGATATGTTGATGAGCAATATGAACAGAGAAAAGCAGACATCCAACCATTGTTGAAGCAAGTTTTCCAATTCAATGTTTAGTATGAATAGGTGAGGCTGCGAGAGAAGCCTGTGAGGTAATGCCTTGGGTGGGTGGTATCTCTTCACCTGAGCAATGCCAAGAGTTGTTAGCCATCATGGAAGTGCTCATCGAAGGCTACGATGCGTATAACCCAGTGATCGATTTGATGTTTCCGGTGATTGAAAGGTATGAAGAAGCTGAGCAGTTTAGTGAGTTCAACCAAGTTATAGATCAACTAGAGCCTAAGCGCCTAACCAACCGCAGGCTCAATCCCTAAATGACATAGATGCATTGCTGCTTTGGAATATCAAGTTTGCGGTTGGTTAGGCGCTTACTCCATAACAATCAAAGATGGGTAGTAAAAACAGGAAGGATTGCAAAAATTACTACCCAGGTTGTTGTAAATTTCGGTGGACCTCAGTAGATATCACTCAATATTCTGAATCTGTTCGCGCATCTGCTCGATGAGCACTTTCAATTCAATCGCGGCTTGAGTGGTATCTGTGACGATCGATTTCGACGACAGCGTATTGGCTTCGCGATTGAGCTCTTGCATCAAAAAATCCAATCGACGACCGACGCTGCCTTTTTGCTTCAAGGTGCGGCGCACTTCGGTGACGTGAGTATCGAGACGATCGAGTTCTTCATCAACATCGGTCTTTTGCGCCAAATAGACCATTTCTTGCTCTAGGCGGTCTTGGTCTGGCTCTGCTTTTAAGGCTTCGAGCTTTTCCAGTAGGCGCTCGCGCTGTCCCTGCAAAATAGACGGCAGAATGTCGCGCACCAATTTCACCTGCTCGGTAGTACCGTCGAGGCGTTGCTCGATGAGCAGTTTAAGCTCTTGCCCTTCGCGAGCGCGGTGTTCGACTAGTGAGGTTAGTGCTTGTTTGAACAAATCTAAAGCAGCCTTCAAAATCTCGTCGCGATCGATGTCGTGATCGGCGATCATGCCCGGCCAGCGTAGCAGCTCTAAAGGATTCAGCGACGCGGTGTTATCCACAGCCTTATTGACTTGGCCGACCGCATCGGTGATTTGCTGTAATAACACCTTGTTGAGGTTCAGCTTTTGGCTGCCATCACTATTGCCGAGCTGGTAGGTAAACGAGGCCTCGACCTTGCCGCGCGAGAGTGATTTACGCATCTGTTCGCGCAGTGAGGGTTCCAGCTCACGAATAAACTCTGGCAGGCGGAAATGCGGTTCCAAATAGCGATGATTAACGCTGCGAACTTCCCAAATAAGCGTACCCCAAGGGTGTTTGGCTTCTTGGCGGGCAAAACCGGTCATACTGCAAGGCATAGCGTTTCCTTAGTTTAAGACCACATCGTCTGCGGTGTTGGAGCGGTGGTGAAGCTAGGTTCGACCTATCTTCCGCTCAATCGTCGAAATAGTACCACAGCCATTGGCTTGATTCGGACGAATGCGTGAGCTTTCGCTATAATAACCCGCTTCGAAGATCGGCCAATTCCGATCCCCATTTAAGTTTGAGGTTTTCCCCATGCAAAGACCCAGCGGCCGCACTCCCGACAGCCTGCGCGACATCCGCATCACCCGTAACTTCACTTGCCACGCCGAGGGTTCAGTACTGATTGAATTTGGCAATACCAAGGTGATTTGTACCGCCAGTGTTGAAGAGGGCGTGCCCGGTTTTATGCGTGGTGAAGGCCGCGGTTGGGTAACCGCAGAATACGGTATGTTACCTCGCTCGACCAACTCCCGTATGCGCCGCGAAGCCTCGGCCGGTAAGCAGAGCGGCCGTACCGTTGAAATTCAGCGCCTGATCGGCCGTTCACTACGCGCCGCGATGGATATGGAAGCGCTGGGTGAGAATACCATCAAGATCGACTGCGATGTGATTCAGGCTGATGGCGGCACACGCACTGCTTCAATAACCGGCGCCTGTGTGGCCTTGGCTGATGCCATCGCTCACCTTAAAGCGAAAGGCAAAGTGAAGGGCGAGCCGCTTAAGCGCATGATTGCTTCTATTTCTGTCGGTATCTATCAAGGTGAAGCGGTATTGGATCTGGATTACCCAGAAGATTCCAACGCTGAAACAGACATGAATATCGTGATGGCCGACGATGGCGGCATTATTGAAATTCAAGGTACTGCCGAGGCGGAACCGTTTAGCGAAGCGGAATTTGCCACCATGATGAGCTTGGCCAAAAAGGGTATACAAGAACTGAACGCGCTACAAAAGGCGGCTTTGTCTGAGTAAATCCTTAGCGCTGAGCTAGTGATACTAATGGCTGACTGAACACAATGGACTGCGCCACCGAGCGCTCGAGGTTGTGGTTGGTCGGCCAGTTCCCTTCCTAATATTCAATCTCAGCCTTTAGCTGCGATTTGTCTGAATGAACGCTCTGACTGATTGTCGAGCGCCGCCAAACAAGACCGACTTTTTGAACGCGCTGAGCTAATAAATTTTCGAGTGTTGACTCAGCAGCTCATCGATTGGGTAACCCGAAAAGTACTTACTGTGCTTCATAATGACGTGAGTGACGATGTTCGTTATTTCTGGGCACTCTTGGATTAACGAATTGGTCAGCGTCATATAGCGACTCATATGAGTGCAGGCGAAACGCACGACAAAATCGCAGCCACCACTGACGGTATAAGCCTCCAACGCCTCCGGCATCGCCTCTACCCGTTTTTCGAGAAAACGAAAAGCATCGGGTGCATGAGTGCCCAAGGAGATAGTGGCAATACACTGCACCGGCGCGCACAGACGCTCGATATTAATCTTGCCCATAAACCCCTGTAGCCAATCGTCATCGATGAGCTTTTGTAGTCGCTGGTGGCAGGCGCTAGGAGACAGATTAACGTGATCGGCCAGTTCTCTATTGGTCATACGCCCGTCGTTTTGAAGGGTTTGTAAAATCTTAAGATCGAGTCTATCCAGTGTGTGCGTATGAGATGTCATCTGGGGTACCTTTGAAGGCCCCGCGAGGCGGGCGTAGTTAAACTGTAGTTAAACTATAGCGCCATATCGTTGCGACTGAGCACAAACAAAGGGTAGATTTTTAGCCGTTTAGCCGTTTAGCCGTTTAGCCCGTCACTCGATCAACCGCCTGCTTGAGGCTGTCGACTAATTGATCAATGTTCTGACGAGTAATGGTCAGCGGTGGCGAAATCGCCAAAGTGCCGACGCTGGGTAGAGGCCTAACGATCACACCGAGCGCTCGACAAGCTTGGCTGACTTTCAATGGCCATTTTTCCGCTGGATCTGGCAGTACCCGGTTGGTTTTATCCACCACCAGTTGAACTCCAGCCAAGAGTCCGCGACCGCGGATTTCTCCGACATGGGCGTGACAACCCAACTCATCATTTAATCGACGATGAAGATAAGCGCCATCGTCTTTCGCTTTTCCGACCAAACCTTCATTTTCGATCAGCAGTACATTGGCCAGTGCCACCGCGCAGCCGACCGGATGTCCACTGTAGGTATAACCGTGCGAGAAGGCGCCGAGTCTCTCTGACCCCTCTCTCATGACTTGCCAAATCTCGTCTGTCATAAAGGCCGCCGACATTGGAAAATAGCCACTGGTAAGGCCTTTGGCGGTACTCATCATATCGGGCTCAAAATCTAGCAGTTGCGAGCCAAACCATGCGCCGATGCGGCCATAGCCGCAGACCACCTCGTCCGCGACCAGCACAATATCATTGGCTGTTAGGAGCGCCTTCAATTTAGGGTAGTAGCCGCTGGGAGGCTCAATGATGCCGCCAGCGGCCTGAATCGGCTCGGCAAAAAAGGCTGCAATAGTGTCGGCTCCCTCTCGCTCGATGAGTTGCGCGACTTCATCGATCAGCCGGTCGCAAAACTGAGTCTCGGTTTCGCCCGCTTGGCCGCGGCTGTAAAAGTGCGGGCACTCCACGCGCAATACAAAATCTAGCGGCAGTGGAAACGCTTTGTGAAAACCGCCAAGGCCGGTGAGGCTGGCGGTGCTAATGGAGGTTCCGTGATAGGCCTGTTGCCGCGCAATGACCTTGATCTTACTGTGCTTACCGCGCAGTGAGTGATAATGCCAGGCAATCTTGACTAGGGTATCGTTGGCGTCACTGCCGCTGTTCCCAAAAAACACTTTACCCATATTGTTTGGGGCATGTTGTAAGAGTTTCTCGGCCAGCTGCACTTGCCAGGGATTCGAGGCGTTGGAGAATGTGTGGTAATAGGCCAATTGTTCAGTCGACTCTTTCATCACCTGTGCCAATTCTTGACGAGCGTAGCCAACATTCACGCACCATAGGCCGGCGACCGCATCAAGTAGCTGATTGCCATGCGCATCCGTCACGTGACAATCTTTCGCAGAAACAATCATGTCAGGACCATGCTGCAGTAGCGCACTGACAGAGGAAGCTGGGTGCAGCAGCACTTGGGCATCGCGTTTGCAAAGATCACTCAGATTGGTTTCTACAGTCATGCTCAGATACCCGGCGATAAAGTGCTGATGTGGTACTGCTTATTGTAGGACTTCACCACAAAATGAAATCCTGAAATGAGCAACCATCACCGAATTAAATTCGATAAAACATCAGTGCCAAATCGGTTTTTTGAATGGGCACACACAAACACGATCGCGACAGCTGTGTCGTTTCGCCGGATCTGCGTAATCTGATCACCGAACAAAATTCGGAAATACGGTTGAAGTTCGACACCAAGTTCGGACGTGTTGGCGGCACACTAGTCGCTATTGATTCACGCCACGGCTCTATTGGATGGAACAGCACAAATTCTCAACTAAAGAGCATAGCCTGTTGCGACAATTACAAGGTCGTCAGGATGCTATGCTCGATCGCACTGCGGCGCTATGCAACATTAACTCGGGCAGCTACAACCGCGTCGGTCTTGAAGCGGTTCAACATCACCTCAAATCTCTGTTTGATACGATCAGCGAAACTTATGAAGAGCGTCAACTGAAGTCGATCAAAAAAATCGACAACAGTGGACGGGTCGAATTATATCAGCCCGCCTCGATGCAAATTTTCTGCGCCCGACCAATGGCGCCGCTGCAACTTCTCTGTACCGGTCATTGCGACACGGTGTTTCCCGCAACGACTGATTTCGATCACTGCTGGAGCGACGGCAATCATTTACGTGGGCCTGGTACTGCGGATATGAAAGGCGGTCTAGTGACCCTGTTTGAAACGCTACAGGCGCTAGAGCGTTCGCCTTACAAAGGCGAGTTTGGTTTCACTCTTGCAATCTCACCCGATGAAGAAATTGGTTCACCCAGTTCGGCGCCGGTCTTGATGGAGCTGGCAAAACAAGCCGACTATGGTTTGACCTATGAGCCTGCATTGGTCGATGGCACCTTGGCTGGCGCGCGCAAAGGTAGCGGTAACTTTACCATCAGTGGCAAAGGTTTTAGTACTCACGCGGGCCGAGACTATTTTACCGGCCGCAATGCGGTCGTTGCCATCGCAAGAGCTGCCATTTTCTTGAGCGAGCTGACTGATCAAGCGTTGGGTATCACCGTGAATATCGGTGAAGTGGTGGGTGGCGGAGCTGTGAATGTTGTGCCTGACAGCTGTGTTTGCCGCTTTAATGTTCGGGTCACGCAAATCGCGCAGCAAAAAACAATATTGAATGCAATTAATAGAATACTGAACGAGGTATCCGTTGATTCAGGCTGTGAGCTAGAGCTGCACGGCCATTTTAATCGCCCGCCGAAGCTCATGACGGCTGCGCAACAAACAATGTTTGAATTGTTACAGCGCTGCGGAGGAAGACTGGGTACGGATGTGCAGTGGCGAGCAACCGGCGGTTGTTGTGAAGGTAACAACCTTGCTGCCGCTGGATTGCTAAATATCGACACGCTCGGTGTCCGCGGCGCCCATATACACAGCCATGAAGAGTACGCGTGCATCGACAGTTTTGTTGAGCGGGCTAAGCTGTCGGCGTTGTTTATTACTCAGCTTATTGATTTTCACCATCACAATGGTTAACCGATGTTGGAGTTCATTATGTTAGTGATTAGACCTGTCGCTCGCAACGATCTCGATGATCTTTTAGACCTGGCCGGTAAAGCGGGTAAAGGCATGACCTCTCTACCGTCCTGCCCGGATTCATTGGCTCATAGCATTCAAATTTCTTTAGACAGCTTTTTGAGGACTGAGCAGCACCCAGAAGACTATTTTTTACTGGTGATGGAAGATCTCGATAAAGGCAAAGTGGTTGGCACCGCCGGTGTCTATTCACAAACTGGCGCGAGGCAAGCATTTTACGCCTACCGTTTGATGTCGCTGACACACTACTCTCACTCGCTAGATAAACAAACTCGCAGCGAAACCTTGCATCTAACCAATGATTACACCGATTGCTCAGAAGTTGGCACTTTGTTTTTAGATCCAGATTATCGCGGCAACGGCCATTGGCTAGCCAAAGCACGCTATCTGCTCGTGGGACAGTTTCAACATCGTTTTCAGTCCCATGTGATCGCCGAACTTAGAGGCTGGGTCGATGCTCAAGGGCAAAGCCCATTTTGGAATGGTATTGGTCAGAATTTTTTTGACATGGATTTTGATAGCGCCGATAAACTCTGTGGCACCGGATCAAACCAGTTTATTACCGAGTTGATGCCAAAATACCCGATCTATACCTGCATGCTGCCTAAAGGTGCTAGAGACGTGATTGGAAAACCGAATGCAGCGGGCATACGGGCGATGGAGCTATTGGAAGAAGAAGGTTTTGTCTACGATAAAGTCGTCGATATCTTTGACGGTGGACCACTGCTGAAAGCGCAAGTCTCGAGACTGCGCAGTGTGCGACGTATCGATCAAGGCATTGTAAAAGTATCGGCCGAAAAAATTACCACAAAGCCGACGCTGGTGGCGACTTCGAACTTAAAAGACTTTCGAGTAATCTTCACAGCTTTGACTTGCGGCGATGAAGGCGGTTTGAAGCTCTCGCGTGAGGATCTTGATGTTCTAGGCATCAGTGACGGTGCACGGCTACGATTTATTCAACGTTAAGCGCATATGGAGTCGAAACATTATGACCAGCCTATGTATCAATAACGAATGGCTTAACGGCCATGGAAAATTATTCGCATCAGACAACCCACTGACGGGTGAAACTCTGTGGCAAAAGAAATGCGCCAGTAAAGCGCAAGTTGAAGTCGCGGTGACAGCGGCTAGGAGTGCGCAACGCGCTTGGGCGTTAACGCCGTTAGATGGTCGCATCGCGATAATAAATCGGTTTTCCGAATTGCTTAAACAAAATACCGACGAACTTGCTCTGTGTATTTCATTAGAAACTGGCAAGCCCGATTGGGAAGCCGCCACTGAAGTTGCCGCCATGGTCAACAAGCTTGCTATCAGTATTCGGGCGCAGCAAGAGCGCGCGGGAAGCTGGCAAAAAAATAGCTTGCGATTGCAACATCGTGCGCACGGCGTGATGGCGGTACTTGGGCCTTATAACTTCCCTGGCCATCTGCCC
>Ga0209081_1001353_pt1 | contig 14685 bp, 12 predicted proteins | sample GOMGulsemesocosm_4_FD_184636 | JGI IMG/M metagenome (GOLD analysis project Ga0209081, IMG submission 184636) | Methane-oxidizing microbial communities from mesocosms in the Gulf of Mexico - GOM15B Gulf of Mexico (SPAdes) (version 2) | ecosystem: Environmental > Aquatic > Marine > Cold seeps... | reverse complement strand
ACACTTGATGCAACATTAGGTGAGGGAGTTCCTGGTTCAAATATCATGAGAGATTTATATGAAACTCTTATGAGTGAAGATGGTGAAGGTAATCTTGTACCTGGTCAAGCTGAATCTTATACAATCAGTGAAGATAAAACTGTTTACACATTTAAAATCAGAGACAATGCTAACTGGTCAAATGGTGAACCTGTAACTGCACAAGATTTTGAGTACTCTTTTAAAAGAGGTGTAGATCCAAAAACTGCTGCAAGATATTCTTGGTACTTCAAAATTCTTGGTATCAAAAATGGTGCTGATATTTTAGCAGGAACTAAACCTGTTGACTCTTTGGGTGTAAAAGCACTTGATGCAAAAACTCTACAAATCACTTTAGGTACTCCTATTCCTTACTTTTTAATAGGAATTTCACACGTAACAACAGCTCCAGTACCTCAAAAAACCATTGAAAAATATGGTAAAAAGTGGACTAACCCTGCGAACATTGTAACAAATGGTCCTTATAAATTATCAGAATGGGTAGTAAATGAAAAAATCGTTTTAACAAAAAATGATAACTACTATGCAAAAGACAGCGTAAAAATTGATAAGGTAACATTTGTTCCAATCCCTGAACAATCAACTGAATTAAACAGATATAAAGCAGGTGAAATTGATTATTTATATGAATTACCAAAAAATCAATATAAAAACCTTGTAAAAACTGTTCCAGATGAAGTTAAAGTTTTAGGTCGTGTTGGTACTTATTATTATTACTTAAACATGAAGAAAAAACCTTTTGATGATATTCGAGTAAGAAAAGCACTTTCTTATGGGGTAAACAGAAAAATTTTAGCTGAAAAAGTACTAGGAACTGGTGAAATCCCAGCATATACTTTTGTACCTAATATTGTTTCTGGATACACTGCACCAATTCCTGAGTACCAAAAATGGACTCAAAAGGAAAGAGAAGCTAAAGGTATTAAACTTTTAACTGAAGCTGGTATTACACCATCAAATCCATTAAAATTTGAATTACTTTATAATACAAGTGAACAACATAAAAGAAATGCTTTAGCAATTGCTTCTATGTGGAAAAAAGTATTTAAAGGTGCGGTTGTAGTAACTTTAAAAAATCAAGAATGGAAAACATACCTTGAAGAGAAAAAATCTGGTAATTACCAAGTAGCACGTGCTGGTTGGATTGGTGATTATAATGAAGCATCTACTATGTTAGATTTATTAACAGTAGGACACTCTTCAAATAACTCTATTTACAATAACCCAAAATATGACAAGTTGATGAATGAAGCTAGAGTTACTTCTGATGATGTTAAAAGAAATAAACTTTATCAAGAAGTTGATTTAATGGTGGCTGAAGATATGCCAGTTATCCCATTATTTCAATACTCAAATGCTAGATTAGTTAAACCTAGAGTAGGAGGATACCCAAAAGTTAATCCACTTGGTGCTATATATACTAAGCATTTATATATCAAAAACTAATTATCACACGTTATTACAAAGGGCTTGTCATTTTGATGAGCCCTTTTATTTTGGGAGAATGAATGTTAAAATTTATCATAAAACGAATCCTTGTTGCAATACCAACATTGTTAATCCTTATTAGTATTTCCTTTATACTAGTACACTCAGCCCCTGGTTCACCCTTTACAGATGATAGAGATATTTCACCTGCAGTGATGAAAAACATTGAGGCAAAATATCACTTAGATAGACCCTTATATGTGCAATATGTCTATTATCTAAAAGATGTTGTGACTTGGGATTTTGGACCTTCTTTTAAATACAAAGACTTCTCAATTAACGAACTTGTAAACGCTTCTTTTGGTGTTTCGGTTAAAATCGGATTTTGGGCCTTTGTTTTGGCCATGGGTATTGGCGTCTCCTGTGGAATAGTCGGTGCGCTTAATCAAAATACAAAAATTGATTATGCTGTAATGTCTTTTGCAATGGTTGGAGTAGCAATTCCAAATTTTGTACTTGGCCCAATTCTTGTCGTTCTGTTTGCTATTTACTTTAAAGTATTACCAGCAGGTGGTTGGAATGGGGGTAGCATTGAATATGTTATCTTACCTGTCATTGCCATGAGTTTTAGATACATTGCTTCAATCGCTCGAATCATGAGAGCAAGTATGATTGAAGTATTAAATTCAAACTTTATAAGAACAGCAAAAGCAAAAGGTATGGCAAACTCTTACATCATTTTGCATCACGCATTACGACCATCTATTTTACCAGTGGTTTCATATATGGGACCAGCATTTGTTGGAATCGTAACTGGATCAGTGGTAATTGAGACCATTTTTGGACTGCCTGGAATTGGTCAGTTATTTGTAAATGGAGCTTTAAATAGAGATTACAATATGGTATTAACTCTGACAATTATTGTTGGTGGATTAATGATCTTGTTCAATACAATCGTAGATATTTTATACGTTGTTATTGATCCAAAAATTAAATATTAAAGAATAAATTATGATTGGTACTATAAGTAGAGATGAAGAGAACAAAGAAGTTCTAATGGATTTGGAGCTAGAAAGCAGAAGCCTTTTTCAAGATGCCAAAGTGCGATTTTTGAAAAATAAAGCGGCTGTTTTTAGCTTGGTTGTTGTGGCTGTCATTGTGTTGATGGTTTTATTTGGACAGAGTTTATCAGTATATTCTTATGAAGATATTGATTGGGATAACATGTTAGTAGGACCCAGTTTTGAAACAGGTCACTATTTTGGAACTGATGACTTGGGACGAGATATATTTGTTCGAACACTTCAAGGTGGAAAAATATCTTTGATGGTTGGAATCATGGGTGCACTAGTTGCTGTTTTTATTGGTGTAATATATGGAGCAACTGCTGGTTTTATTGGTGGAAGAACAGATAATATTATGATGAGATTTGTTGATATCTTGGCTTCTTTTCCTTTTATGTTTTTTGTTATTTTATTGGTAACTTTTTTTGGAAGAAACATTGGTTTTATATTTGTAGCCATTGGAATGGTTTCGTGGCTCGATATTGCAAGGATTGTTCGTGGACAAACTTTGGGATTAAAAGAAAAAGAGTTTATTGAAGCAGCACATGTTAGTGGAACCAGCAATGCTAAAATTGTACGAAAACATATCATTCCAAATGTAATTGGAATTGTGGTTGTGTATGCAACTTTATTAATTCCAAATATGATTATTTTTGAATCATTTTTAAGTTTCTTGGGCCTTGGAGTTCAAGAACCTGATACTTCATGGGGCGCTTTAGTAAATGAAGGCTCTAAAGTAATGGATATTGCATTTTGGCAGTTGATTTACCCAGGTTTATTTTTGGTAGTTACACTGTTTTGTTTCAACTTTGTTGGTGATGGACTAAGAGATGCTCTTGATCCAAAAGATAGATAGGAGTTTGGTATGAGTTTACTTGAAGTAAAAGATTTAAGTATTAGTTTTGGAACTCCTGATGGAGTAGTGCGAGCAGTTAACAAGTTAAACTTCTCACTTGATGAGGGAAAAACATTGGGAATAGTTGGTGAATCAGGAAGTGGAAAAAGTCAAAGTGTTTTTTCTATCATGGGATTATTGGCAAAAAATGGAATAGCAAGTGGGAGTGTTAAGTTTCAAGGTAATGAAATATTAAACTTGCCCGAGAAAGAGTTAAACCACATCCGAGCAGAGCAAATTGCTATGATTTTTCAAGATCCAATGACGTCTTTAAATCCTTATTTGAAAGTCAAAAAACAGTTAATGGAAGTATTGATTAAACACAAAGGCATGAGTAAACATGATGCTTTTGAAGAATCAGTAAAAATGCTGGATGCAGTTAAGATTCCAGAAGCCAGAAAAAGAATGAATATGTATCCCCATGAGTTTTCAGGTGGTATGAGACAACGACTGATGATTGCTATGTCACTGTTATGTAAACCAAAACTTCTAATTGCAGATGAACCAACTACTGCACTTGATGTTACTGTTCAAGCTCAAATATTGTCTTTATTAGATGAATTAAAAACTGAGTTTAATACAGGGATCATTTTAATTACACATGATTTGGGTGTGGTTGCAGGACTTTGCGATGATGTGATGGTAATGTACGCAGGACAGACTATGGAGTATGGAAGTGTTGAGGATATTTTTTATGACCCAGCTCATCCATATACTACTTCATTATTGAAGTCAATTCCTAAATTAACAGATAATTTGGATCAGCTTGAAACAATCCCTGGAAATCCACCAAATATTTTAAATCTTCCGCAAGGATGTTCTTTTGAACAAAGGTGTTATGCAGCAACAGCGGAGTGTAAAACTCAAAAACCAGTTTTAATGAACTTTGCAAATAATACACGACAACGAGCTTGTTCTTTCGAAGGATATAAATATGAGTAATACAATCTTAAAAGTTGAAGATTTAAAAGTTCAATTTGATATTAAATCCAATAAACATTTTTTTGATTTTGGATATGACAAACTCAAAGCAGTTGATGGAGTTAGTTTCGAACTTAAACAAGGTGAAACCTTGGGAATAGTTGGGGAATCTGGATGTGGAAAATCAACTCTTGCTCGTGCTATTATTGATCTAGTACCTACTGCTGGTGGTAAGATTACCTTTGAAGGCAAAGAGCTAACTTCAATGAGTAAAAAAGAGAGATGGGCTCTTAAAAAAGATATGCAAATGATTTTTCAAGATCCTTTGGCATCTCTAGATCCTCGAATGACCATTGGTGATATCATCTCTGAGCCTTTATTGTCTTTTTTCCCTCAGTTAAATAAGAAACAGCGAAAAGAAAAAGTTCTTAAAATCATGGCGAAAGTAGGACTTCTTCCAAATGTTATCAATCGATACCCCCACGAGTTTTCAGGTGGTCAGTGCCAACGAATTGGAATAGCAAGAGCTTTGATAACTGAACCAAAACTTATCATTTGTGATGAACCAGTTTCAGCTTTAGATGTTTCTATTCAAGCACAAGTTACGAATTTATTGATGGATTTGCAAAAAGAGATGAATTTGTCTTTGATTTTTATCTCGCATGATTTATCCGTTATCAAACATATCTCCCACAAAATTTTAGTGATTTATCTTGGTAATATGGTTGAAATGGCAGATAAAAATGAACTCTTTGATAATCCTTTACACCCTTATAATAAAGCACTTATTTCTGCTGTTCCTATTGCAGATCCAAAAGAGCAGAAAAAAAAGAATATTCAATTTTTAGAGGGAGATTTACCTTCACCTATTAATCCACCAAGTGGATGTGTGTTTAGAACAAGGTGTCCCAATGTGATTGATGAGTGCTCGGTCAATAAACCCCAAACAACTGTCATCAATGATGCACATATTTTAAAGTGTTTTAATTATCAATAGTTTGTATTTTGTAGAAAAGTAAAACAACCACTAAGTGGTTGTTTTATGAATAATAAGAAGTATTTGCGATGTTTTCAACGAAAACAGTTGCATAAGAGGCTTTAGGAAGTATAAATTTTAACTTGCACTTTTTCTCTTTTTTATCATATTTAACGGATACATTTTTAGGAAAAATAATAGCCGCTCTTCGTAATCCCTTTTCTTGAATATACGTATCATCAAATTGTTCTTCAATTTCTCTTGACTCACCAAAGGCTTTATAAACATTTCGTCCAGATAAAAGTCCTGTAAAAGTAGTTTGGTGATTGTTAAAGTCGTTTTGAATTTTCTCAGAGATTGTTTTTGGAGTAAACACTTTTTCATCTTCAAGGTTAATCATCACATCACCTGCTAAGAGTTTATATGATCCAGCTTCTTCATCTGATAGTTCTATTCTTTTTGCCAACCATCGATTGAAGAAATCACTCTGATATGCAGAAATTAGCATCTTTTCAAGTTTTCTATCTTTCATTTTAAGTTCACCATAGATAACATTTTTTGCTTTTTCAAGATTTTCTTTTACATCTCTTCCAAAACGCTGATATCCAAAGTAATTGGGAAGTCCAATTTTACTTATTTGTTTGATTCTTTTTTGAATTTCAAATAAATCTTTTTCTTCAACTTCATGTAGATTGATTTCAAAGGCATTACCTTTTAAGTCTCCAATGTTTAATTTGGTACTGTGTAAAAAAGTTTCTTGGATATCAATTTTGTGATGTTTGAATTTTTTCAGATCTTTTGAGTATTTTCGTGGAATTGATATATACTGAGTAGTAGTTGCATTTTTATCTTTTAACCCAGCGTATCCGATCTCATTGTCATAAATACGAAGTCCTGTTGCCAGCTTTTCGATTAAATCCCAAGTTCCCATATTGACTTTTTTAATTTTAAGAATAATAAAATTACCTTTACCTGTAAACTTAATTGGTTGTTCAGTCACGACAAAATCGTCTACATTTTGGTAGAATTTAAAATCTAATTTGTCTTGTTTTTGTAAAAAAACTCTTTTCATGTATTCACTTTATTTAATGGTTTTGCACTTTTTTCGTATTGTATCTAAATGTTGGATTTAAAGATAGTAGAGCGTAGTGATTGTAATAGTTTTGCGGCTTATTTGTAGTTATTTGTAAAACTTAGCCAGTTTACTTGGATGTACTCCTAGATAATATAAAACGATTAGTATCCAGTTGCGAAGAGTGGTGTAAACAATGCCGCTATTTTCCCATTTTCTTGCACTGGTAATAACACATTCGGGTAGTATTTGAATCTTATAGTTATATTTTTTGAGTTTTTGCATAAGGTTTACATCTTCCATTAAGGGTAAATCTTCATATCCATTTAAAGTATGAAAGACATCTTTCTTGATAAATATAGCTTGGTCTCCATAGGGAAGTCTAGACAATCGTGAACGCAATGATGCCACTTTGGCAATGGTTTTTAGAAAGATATTTTTACTGTCAAATGATAAATCAAAAGCTCCCGCGTCTACATCTTTTAAACTCTGTACAATTAAATCACATGCATGATTTGGTAAAAGTGTGTCTGCATGCAAAAAAAGAAGTATTTCTGATGAAGCTTTTTTTGCACCTGCATTCATTTGATTGGCTCTGCCTTTTTTTGAGATTATTTTAATGATATGTCCAATTGAAGGAGTATTTGAGACCAAATCTAGGGTTGATGTGCCATTTCCATCAACAAGGATGAGTTCGTAATTTTGTAAAGTTTTATTTGAAGTTATTTGTTCTAGAAAAGTATTGATATTTGTTTCATTATATACAGGAATAATAATTGATATTTTTATGATTTTTCCTTATAATAAGAGCTAATTAAAATGTTGAAATATTTTCGTTGATATTTGTATTGTAAAGAGATGTATCTAAACATAAGGTACACGAAAAAAAACTATTATAACCAATACCAAATTAAATAGTAAGTGATGACTTTTTCTTTAATTTGGTATATTTATTATAAAGATGAGGAATAACATGAGCGATTTTTGGCAAGGTAGAGCGATATTAAAAGATAGATTTGACTTAATTCAAATAAACATTGGGGATTTATGTAATTTAACATGTACACACTGTCACGTGGGCGCTAGTCCTAAGGGCAGTAAAAACATGGATATTTTAACAGCCAATAGAATTATTGAGAAAATAGAAACTATGGATATTAAAACAGTTGAGTTTACAGGTGGAACACCTGAGATGAATGATACGTTTTTAACTTTCCTCACAAGACTTCATGCTGTTGGAAAAAACTTAGTGGTTCGTACAAGTTTGACTGTACTTGATGACCCAAAATATGAGCACTTTTTAGATTTTTATAAAAAATACAAGGTAAAAGTCATTGCCTCTTTGCCTTCAGTGTTTGAAGACGCAACTACCAAACAGCGTGGAATTGGCGTTTATGATACCACTGTTGTATTACTTAAAAAGTTAAATGCTATGGGCTATGGTAAAGACGAGTTAAAACTTGACCTTGTATATAATCCAGTGGGTACCTATCTACCAGCACCCCAAGCACAACTTGAAGGGGAATATAAAACCATCTTAAAAGAGAAGTTCGATGTTGAGTTTAATTCCCTTGCTACCATTGTAAATATGCCCATCAAAAGATTTAAGTATGATTTGAAAAAGCAAGGTCTTTTAGGCTCTTACATGGATACTTTAAAAGAAAAATTTAACGAAAGTACTGTTTCTAATGTCATGTGTAAAAGTGTACTCTCTATTGATTATCAAGGGTTCATTTATGACTGTGATTTTAACTTAGCTTTAGAAACCAGAGTTAAAGGCTATGAAGAGACTCCTTTTTGGGAAATAGATTTTAATAACTTTAAACCTGAGATAAGCTTTGACTCCCACTGTTATGCATGTACAGTAAACAGTGGAAGTTCGTGTACAGGAGAATTGGTTTCAAATGATGTAAAAGTTGAAAGTAAAACTATAGAAGATGACAAAAGCTATGAAGCACCTGTGAAGGATGAATCTGCTTCTTTTGATGAAAAAGAAAATGCCAAAGAATATTATGGGGAAGTATTAAGTTCAAGTGATGACTTAAAAACAACTGCATGTTGTACTATTGATATGATTCCAAAACGAGTTCGAGATACCTTGCCTTATATTATGGATGAAATCAAAGATAAGTACTATGGTTGTGGCTCACCTATGCCTCATGTCTTAGAAGGTCAAACCATGTTAGATTTAGGCTGTGGAAGCGGACGTGATGTTTATATCTTATCAAAACTAGCAGGGCAAGATGGATTTGTTCATGGAATTGATATGACTGCCAATCAAATTAATGTGGCAAAAAAATACCAAGAAGACCAAACCAAACGATTTGAATATGACAAAATCAATACCAACTTTATCCATGATTATATTGAAACTATAGATGAACACTTTAAAGAAAACTCTTTAGATATCGTTACTTCAAATTGTGTTATAAATCTTCTTGAAGATAAAAGAACTATTTTGAAAAAAGTATACAAGTTACTTAAAGAGGGTGGTGAATTTTACTTTAGTGATGTATATGCCAATAGAAGATTGCCTCAACATATCAAAGAAGATAAAGTATTACATGGTGAGTGTTTGGGTGGAGCTTTATATGCCAATGACTTTGTACGATTTGCTATTGAAGCTGGATTTGTAGAACCTCGAATGGTAACTGCTAAAGAGATTGAAATAACCGATGAGGCTATGAAAAAAGTTATTGGAAAAACCAAGTTTTATTCTATCACATATAGATTGTGGAAAATAGCTGGACTTGATAGTGTTTGTGAAGATTATGGACAAAGTGCTATTTATAAAGGTGGGATTCCTGAGAGTGAATTAGAATTTCAATTGGATAACAATCATCTCTTTGAAATAAATAGACCTGAGCATGTATGTAAAAATACTGCTGATATGTTAAGTAAGACCAGATATAAAAAGTACTTTGAAATTATCGGAAACACTGATATTCACTTTGGTGAGTTTAAAGGCTGCGAAACATTGGCAACTGCCTATGAAAATGAGTCCAATAAAGAAGGGACTGATTTATCATGCGGTTGTTGTTAAGCAGCTTGTGTTTTGCTGGTCTTAGTATGTTTTTAAATGCTGAGGTATTGTTAAAAGAAGACTTTAATACTTTAGATAACTGGGAACCTTTGACTTTTGAAAAAATTGAAAACCATTCTACTTATGAAGTCAAAGATTCAGTGTTAATTGCAAAAAGTAAAAACAGTGCATCTGGAATAAAGTTCAAAAAGAACTATGATATTTATAAATACCCAGTACTAAAGTTTAAATGGAAAATCAACAATGTTTATGAAAAAGGAAATGCCACAACTAAAGAAGGTGATGATTATCCTATTCGTATTTATGTGATGTTTGAATACAACCCAAAAAAAGCTTCTTTTTTTGAAGGGATCAAATATGATTTGGCTAAAACCTTCTATGGAGAGTATCCTCCACACAGCACCATTAATTATATATGGTCTAATCAACAACAAGATGAAAAGTATATCACCAGTGCTTATACAGACAGAGCTAAAATGGCCGTACTTGATAGTGGCATGGAAAAAGCTAATACATGGCAGGAACACAGTGTAAATGTACTGGAGAACTATAAAAAAGCCTTTGGTGAGAATCCTCCTGTACAGGTTACTCTGGCCATCATGAGTGATTCTGATAATACAGGTGAGTCAGCTTTATCTTATGTGGACTACATAGAAGTAAAAGAAAGTAAATAGTTTGAGTAAAAGAACAAAGACTTTAGTCATCATGTTTGTAAAAGAACCTAAATCGGGTTTTGTTAAAACAAGACTGGCTAAGAGTCTTGGAGATGAGTTTACTTTAGACCTATATAAAACTTTTGTTACAGACCTCATATCTACTTTAAGTAATAAAGAGTTTGATTTTAAACTGTGTGCTTATCCCAACTTGGATTTAATCAACACTACTTTTGGAGATTTTAATAATTTCTTACAAGTTGAAGGGGACTTGGGTCTTAAGATGCAAGAAGCTTTTGTTGAACAATTTGAATCTGGATATGAAAAAATTGTTTTAATTGGTAGTGATACTCCCCACATATCAAATGAAATAGTAAATGAGAGTTTTTCCAAGCTTGACTTCCACGATATAGTCCTAGGCCCCAGTCTTGATGGTGGATATTATTTGATTGCCTTTAATAAAAACACCTTTATGAAGGATGTTTTTCAAGACATATCTTGGAGTACTGCTGTTGTGTTAGAACAGACTTTACAAAAACTAAATAATAAAAAAGTATATTTACATGAAATTTTAAATGACATCGATATTTTAGAAGATTTAAAAGCATTTCATAGTGAGTTTAAAAACAGTTATTTCAAAAACTCATCAACCATAAAACTTTTGAATCAAAGAAAACATTGGCAGAATTTAAAATAATATTTTATATATAAATTAAAGGATATAGATGTTAACTTCAATTCTGCTAATTGCCACAATTTTTTTAGCTTATAACAATGGAGCAAATGATAACTTCAAAGGAGTTGCTACTTTATATGGAAGTGGAACCTTGGGATTTAAAACTGCCTTGGGTATTGCCACTGTTACCACCTTTCTTGGCTCCATCACAGCTATATTTGTAGCAAATGGCTTGATACAAAGTTTTTCAGGAAAAGGATTGGTACCTCAAGAAATCGCAGGCAGTGTTGACTTCTTAATTGCTGTTGGTTTTGGTGCTGGATTTACAGTTCTCCTTGCAACAAGGCTTGGATTTCCAGTATCTACAACACACAGTTTGGTTGGTGGATTAATGGGTGCTGGTCTTATGGCTGTGGGACTAGAAATCAATTTTTTAAATCTTGGAAGTGCTTTTTTTATTCCTTTACTTGTTAGTCCTTTTTTGGCATTTGCATTGGGAATGATTGTATATTTTTTCTTTAAAAAGCTAAAGAAAAGATTTGGTCTAACTAAAGAAACTTGTGTATGCATCGGTGAGAAAAAACAATACGTTCCCGTAACTGCATTAAACAACAATCAAATGAAAAGTGTAGCCTCCTCAATGAACATCAAAAACTTTGATAACAACTTAAATAAGAACTTTGATAATATGCAAGTAGAAATTGCAAACAATGAACAGTGCGTAAAAGTCTATACCAATAAGATGTTTGGATTCTCTCTTCAAAAGTTTTTAGACGCTGCTCATATATTAAGTGCGGCTGCTGTTTCCTTTGCCAGAGGTTTAAATGATACTCCTAAAATCGCTGGACTATTAGTTGCAGCACATAGCTTGGATATCAAATATGGAATGATTGCAATTGCTGTGGGTATGGCACTTGGAGGTCTACTTAACTCAAGACTGGTAGCTCAAACCATGAGTAAAAAAATCACCAAATTAAATCATGGACAAGGTTTATCTGCAAACTTAGTTACAAGTTTCTTGGTAATAGTTGCAAGTAAGTTTGGAATTCCTGTATCAACTACTCACGTGTCTGTTGGTTCTATTTTTGGTATTGGAATAATAAGTAAAAACTACGATTCAAAAGTAATCAAATCTATTCTTCTTTCGTGGGTAGTTACTTTACCTATTGGGATGTTTTTTAGTGCTATTTGTTATTTCATTGTTACGAGCATGTAAATTAATAAACAGTAAATACACAAAGAAAATATATACTACGTAAAATATAGTTATATACAAAGATTTAAAAGGAAACGTACATATGGAAAAGTTTGATGTTATCATAATTGGAGGAGGACCTGCTGGTTTAGTTGCTTCAAAAATATTGGTTGCTTTTGGAAAGAAAACAGCAATCGTTGAGAGGGCAAAACTTGGTGGGGATTGTACTCACAGTGGTTGTGTTCCTTCAAAAACAATACTTAAATCTGCAAAAGCGGTTTATGATTCTAAACAACTTTCTAAGTATGGGTTAAAATCAAGCAAAGCCAGTATAGATACTTCAAACGTACTTTCTCATGTAAGGGGTGTAGTTGATGAAATCTACGCCCATGAAACACCTGAAATCTTTGAAGAAGCAGGCGTAAATATCATAGAAGGTGAGGCTACTTTTAAATCTAGCAATGAAATCATCGTCAATGATAAGATATATTACGCAAGTAAATTTATCGTGGCAACGGGTGCCCGTGCTGCCATACCAAATATACAAGGGCTAAAAGACATCTCTTATTTAACAAACGAAAATATTTTTTTACAAGAATCAATTCCAGAGTCTATGATAATAATTGGAACAGGAGCCATTGGTATTGAAATGGCAACTGCATTTAATCGATTGGGTACAAAAGTCACTTTACTCTCACGTAGTACGGGTATTTTAAAGAGCAGTGATGATGAATTGAGTTCTATATTACTAAAACAATTGCTTGCGGAGGGAATAGAGTTTATCAACAAAGTTAGTTTTATAAACGTTGAAGAAAATGATAAAGAGAAGTTAATTACTATTGAGCAGAATGGAGAACAAAAAATGATTAGTGCACAAGAATTACTTGTGGCATCAGGTCGTGCTCCAAATGTAAATCTAGGACTTGAAAATGCTCAAGTGGAGTATACAGATAAAGGTATCAAAGTAGATGAGTATTTAAAAACTTCAAATGAAAACATCTATGCCATTGGTGATGTTTCTACCCCGTACAAGTTTACACATATAGCAGAACAAGAAGCTATAGTAGCTGCTTCAAATATTGGTTTACCCATCAATAAAAAAATGTCTTATGACCACATAGGTTGGTGTGTGTATAGTGACCCTGAATTGGCACAAATAGGACTTACTCCAAAAGAAGCAGACTCAAAGTATGGTGATGAGGTACAAACTTATAAGTTAGAGTATAAAAACAGTGACAGAGGCTATACTGATGTGGATAAGGTTGGTATGATAAAAGTGAGTGTTTTAAATGGTGGGAAAATCGTTGGAGCTTCTATTTTGGGAAGCAGAGCAGGTGAGCTAATCCATCAATTACAGTTGGCAAAGACATTTAATATTTCTTTTGATAAACTCTCAAAAATGGTCTATTTGTATCCAACTTATGCAGATATTATTAAACAACCAGCCAAAAAGTTTTATATCAACAAGTTATTAAATAATAAAGCCTTAAAGTTTTTAAAAGCAGCTAAGAATTTGTTTGCAGGAAGTAAATCATGAAAAAGAAAATCATACTCGTTTTAGTCTTTGTATCTATAATAGCGCTCATCAAAATATATGATTTAGATGCTTATTTTACCTTTGATAATTTGAAAGCTCAAAAAGATGTGCTGAATGCTTATGTAAATGAAAATTATGTGTTAACATTGATTTTATTTGCTTTACTTTATTTGGTTGCGGTTGCTTTTATGCTTCCCATTGCTACAGTGTTAACCGTAGCTGGGGGTGTGTTATTTGGTGCAGTTGCAGGAACTTTAATAGTTAATGTAGGAGCAACACTAGGTGCTGTTTGTGCGTTTATGTTTTCACGTTATATTGTGGGGAAAAAGATACAAGGTACATATGAAAGTCAGTTGGAAAAGTTTAATACTGAGTTAGAGTCAAACAAATACCAATATCTATTTAGTCTTAGATTTTTACCAATATTTCCTTTCTTCTTAGTGAACTTTTTATGTGGGGTTACTAAGCTTGATTTAAAAGCCTTTGTTATTACCACCTCTCTTGGAATAATCCCAGGTTCTTTTGTCTATACTTACGCAGGAAGTCAACTGGCAAATATTGACTCACTTGGAGATATCTTTACTAAAGAGATGTTGTTTGCATTTATTTTACTGGGAACTTTGAGTTTGTTACCTGTGATTGTCAAAAAGATAAAAAGTTATAGAAAGAAGGAGCTTAGTGCTTAATGAGTCTTAAAATATCAAATGAAAATATGAGGCTCTTGTGGCTTAAATCCACAGGACTTCACACAACTCCAATTGGAACTTTAAATTTAATACAAGTGATCAAAGACTTAGGTTTTGTACAGCTTGATACCATCCAAAATGTATCACGAGCACATCATCATATACTTTGGAGTAGAAATCAAAACTATAAAGAGCATATGCTTGATGACTTACTTTCAAAAAAAGAAAATATCTTTGAACACTTTACTCATGACGCTTCAGTAATACCTGTAGAGTTTTATCCCATGTGGCAAAGACAGTTTAGACGTATGAAACAAAAGCTGGACAAATCAAAATACTATGAAAACTTGATGCCTGAAAAAGACAGAGAAACACTGAAAGATAGGATTGAAAAAGAAGGTGCTTTAAATACTACGCATTTTGATAGTAAGACTAAAGGTGAAAAAAAGATGTGGGATAGACCACCCCATAAAACTGCACTAGATTATATGTGGTACTGT